>OFDA01000017.1_pt1 | contig 227391 bp, 207 predicted proteins | sample 1520921 | NCBI WGS metagenome assembly OFDA01 (sample SAMEA2699028, study PRJEB24076) | metagenome
ATTAAGCCCGGAAAACCCACCACAAAAACATGGCAAGCAATCCCAACCAAAAAAATACTCAAAAACAAAAAACAGGCATAAAAACAAAAAACAAACACACTATCGAGTTCACAAACAACACCCCCACATTTGCAATTCACCCGAGGATGAATCTCAAAGGGGCTTTCGCGCTTTGCAACATTTCCGTCGCCCTCAGCGCAACGAGTTATAGATTAGACCTCTGAGTGGCTCGTCGTCAAATCAAAACACTATGACGACGAGCACACCTTTTAGGAAGGTCTATCGGACAGCAACTACAGCTAGATTCCTGCGGCCCTTACGGATCAATACCAGCCCGCCAGCCAGCAGATCATCCGCACTCAGCACTGCCTCTTCGTCTTCCACTTTGACCTTATTGACGTATGCTCCACCAGCCGCGAGGGTACGACGTGCAGCACTACGCCCCTTTTCAAGGCCGGTTTCTACAAGAGCGTCAACAAGAGTCGCCCCCAACGGAAGTTCCGCGCGTGGAAGGTCACTTGTCGCCGCAGCCAGGGTGGCCTCGTCAATCGACGAAAGATCACCGGTCCCCCACAGCGCCTCGGTCGCAGCCTGAACTCGCTCAAGTTCGTCTTGACCGTGAACCAACGCAGTGACGCTGGCAGCCAATGCCTTCTGTGCAGCGCGCTGATGGGGACGCTCTGCGACCTCAACCTCAAGAGCCTCGATCTCTTCGCGCGAGAGGAAAGTAAAGATCTTCAGAAAACGAACCACATCATCATCAGCAACCTGCAACCAGAACTGATAGAAGGCATAGGGGCTCATCATTTCCGGATCGAGCCAGATTGCACCGCCCTCGGACTTTCCAAACTTTGTTCCGTCGGCCTTAGTAATAATGGGCGTTGTCATCACATGGGTATCGGCGCCTTCGATCTTATGAATCAGGTCGACGCCGCCAACCATGTTGCCCCACTGATCATTCCCGCCGGTCTCAAGGGTGCAACCATAGCGACGGAAAAGTTCAAGGTAGTCATTTGCCTGAAGGATCTGGTACGAGAATTCCGTGTAGGAGATACCCTCGTCAGAAGCAATACGGCGCGCAACAATATCCTTGTTGAGCATGGTACCAACACGGAAGTACTTGCCGATTCCGCGCAAGAGATCAATAGCGCTCATCTCTTGCGTCCAATCGAGGTTGTTCACCATTCGCGCTGCTGCGGGCCCCTCGAAGTCAAGAAAACGAGAAATCTGCGCACGCAAGCGATCCGCCCATCCCTGAACAACTTCGGTGGGCTGGAGCTGACGCTCACCACTTTGACGCGGATCGCCAATCTGGCCCGTTGCACCACCCACGAGTGCAAGAGGACGGTGTCCTGCGAGTTGCAGGTGACGCATAACGATCAGCTGAACAAGATGACCATGGTGAAGTGAAGGAGCTGTCGGATCATAACCGCAATAGAAAGTGACCGGGCCCTGCGCAAAGTGAGCACGAAGTGCATCAAGATCAGTGTGCTGAGCAATCAGACCACGCCATTGGAGGTCGTCAATAATATCGGTCACGGAAATACCTTCTTCTTGTTGGAATACGTGCGCAATACAGTGTACGGGAAAAGACTCGCCTTAAAGGACGCGTCTTAATTGTGTCTCACGAGGCCGTGGATTGGCTTGCGTCGTCGACAGCGCCTAGCCGACGCGCCGCCTCGTCCCCTCGTCGAGGCGGGTGAAAATCGATTGATTCTGCTCGAACCTTCAGCCAGGTAGCAAAAGCAACGAAAAGAACCCAGTTGCCCTCGGTGAGCAAACGAGACTCGGTGAATGACTGGACAAACATCGCGAGCATAAGAACAGCGGCGAGGACGGGGATCAGATCGCTCTCAAGATCGCGAAGGGCAACACGGAAGATACGAATCATGACCCACAACACCGCAAAGGCCAGGAGCATAAGTCCAACAATGCCAGTCTGGAATAGAGCCTCGATATAGGCGTTATGCGCCTGCATAGTTGGAGTACCGTCCGGACGGACAACAAGGTTCTTGAACAGAGGCAACCACGGGGGCCACATCACAACCCATCCCCAACCAAGAAGGGGATGCTCTGTCCACAATTCCAGAAGCTTCGCCCAAATAACACCGCGTCCGGTCATATCAGAACTACGACCCAATATCTCGGTTACCTGGTCCTTCATCACAACAGCAACCAGTAGGAAACTGGCCGCAGCAGTTAAAGCCACACGAACAGCGAAACGCCGCTCATAGAATCCAAGATGACGGATGATCAGAAGGAAGACGAGCGCGCTGAGGGAAACCAGCATGGCAACGAAGACCGTTGCCGAACCGGTGAGAATAAGAATGCCGACGCAGGCACACACCCATAGGAAATTGCGAATGTGCTGATTTCGATCCTGAATCCAGAAGACAAGCACGCCTAGAAGCAGTAAGAGCGCAATAAACGCTAAAGGATTGCGGTTTCCCACGAAACCTTGAATCGGCCCTCCCCTAAACAGGGAATCATTGATCCAGTAATAGAGCTCTGGAACTTCTTTCCAATGGCGCATATACATCGGAGGAATTCGATGGCCAACGAAGAGGGAGACCCACAGCTCAAGAACATACGACAGAACAACGACGATCTTCATCGCGTCCATGAATACTTTCAGCATCTGTCGAAGCGGAAAAGCAATTGCTACAAGTATCCCCGCCGAGCTCGTTGCAAGGGTGATCAGAGCTGAGGCAAAAGTTTCAAGACGGTACTGGCTCCAAATCACCGACAAACAGCAGAGCACAATGAAGGAAGAAACAGACAGCGAAATCCTTCGCAAGGTCACGCGTCGTCCAGCAAGAAAAAACACGACCCAGCATGCAAGCAGCACCAAAACGGTGATGATGCCGAAACCGAGCCAACCGAATGTGTTACGAACCCCTTGGCCAGCAAAGGCCAAGAAGAAAATCGCGACCCCCGCAATGGGCAGCAGCGACTCGGCTCGAGAGCTAACTGTTGTATTCACGCATGTCCTCAAGACAGAAAGAAATTCTAGTAGGGAGAATAGCGGCAAGAAGCCGTGCCCGCTAGCGACAGGCTAGCGGGCACGGCTGTGTTTGATGAAAATCTAAGAATCGATCGTTCTTAGAGTGTGCTCGGGTAGGATCCTCCCCCAGCCAAGGATGTCAGGTAGTCCTGAGCATTAAGGGCACCCTGAGCAGTGGTGCAGATAATCAAGACGGTGTCGTCACCCGCAATCGTTCCAACAACGTCGTCAATGCGTGCAACATCAAGAGCAGAACCGAGAAGGTTCGCTGCTCCAACAAGAGTGCGCAAAACCAATTGATTTCCCACGCATGTTGAGGTGACAAGGAGAGTTTGAAGCCACCGCTGAAGGCGTTCAACACTGGCTTCAGCCTCATGGGACTGCGAACCATCAGCATTGGGAACAGAATAGATCAGCGCACCACTGCGATCGCGCATTTTTGTTGCGCGCATTTCCATGAGATCGCGAGAAAGGGTGGCCTGAGTGACTTCAATTCCTTGGCTGCCCAATGCGCTGCGAAGCTGTTCTTGTGAACTAATGGTTTGGGAGACCAAAAGATTTCGAATCGCCGCGTGGCGGCCAGCCTTTGTCTGAGGTGTCGCTTCAGATGACATCAAAACCCCTTAACTACGTCCGTGAATCGACATTGACTCCACTCCCGTTGCACCAGTGTAAGCGAGAAACGGGCCGTGTGCGAAAATCTTCACGCACACGGCCCATTTCCTAAGCGATGCAGGAGTCAGCGGTACCTCAGTCCTGCTTTAGTTGCTGTGCAATGGAGTCTGCCCACTGATCAATCGCATTCCAATCACGGAAATCGCCTTCAACAGCACCTGCAAGCCGAACAATCGCACGCTCACGCAGTGACAGAATCGAAGGATCATATCGTCCAGCGAAAGAACGCAGTTCCTTTGCGTCGACACGGGTGAGCACAGGACCAATCCTGCTGGGATCTTGCGGAACATGCTTGGGAACACCATTCATACCGACGGAGAAGGCCCACACGGGTAGCTTGTGAAGCTGCTGAGCAAAACGTTCCATAAAATCGTGAGCTTCAGGCAGCCACTGGGTCATGTACACAGCAGATCCGCAGACCACCGCATCAAAACCATCAAGCGAGTCAACCTCTTCGGGAGACTTGCGGACAACCTCAAAGCCATCGCTGGTCAGACGGCGTGCAATCGCGTCCGCAACTTCAATGGTTGCACCGTGATGTGAAGCCGCTGTTACTAAAACCTTCATTAACTACTCCTTCGCGCCAATAACCACATTAATCCTAGCAAGAGGAAACTTGATCATCCGCGCAGCGTTGCCCCAAGAACCTTTCCTGTCTTACTGACGATGTCAGCACGAGCTTTCTGCACCTCATCCGGAGTCAAGGTGTGATCGCCGGCGCGAAGGCGCACAGAGAAGGCAAGGGAACGGAAACCTTCAGGAACCTGATCGCCCTCGTAAATATCAAAGAGGACCAGATCTTCGATCAACGCACCCGCGGCCTGGCGAATGACCTGCTCAACACGTGATACGGGAACATTCGTCGGAACAACCAGAGCAAGGTCTTCCTTTGCTGCGGGATATGTCGAGACAGGCTTCACCTGCATGGGTTCATGGCTCATTACGGAGATCAATACATCAACGTCAAGCTCGAGGGCGCAGGTGCGTGCAGGCAATCCAAAAGCCTTACACGCCTTCGGTGAGAGCTCACCAGCGAGGGCAAGTTCGACACAATCTTTACCCTGACGGGCGAAAATGCGAGCAACTCGACCCGGGTGCCAAGGAGCGACCTCAGCGGGATCCGTTGCGGCCTCGGGAAGTCGAGGCCCCTTAAGCGTTGAGGGTTCGGCAAGCCAGGCACGCGTGACCTCGACGCGCACTCCCAGTTGATCGCAGATTGTGCGCGCGACCTCGACCGCATCTGCCCAATCGAAATTGCGTTGAGAATCAAGAATTCCCGCGGGACGGGCATTACCAGCAAGCACTGCACCAACATGCCAGGGCTGAGAAGGAGTCCCCGCCTCAAGCGCGGCAAGTTGTTCGTCACTGGGACGGCGCTCCGCAGAGATCAAGCCGGTGGGAACAACGCCCTCTGGGTGAACAACCTTCGCGATTTCAAAAATCGCAACCGAAGGGATACCGCGAGCCCAGTTGCGTGCGGCGGTATCCAGCAAGGTATCCAGAACCGAAGTACGAAGCAGGGGCGCATCATCGGCAAGCGGATTACGCAGCTTCACAGCGCGACGGCGAGGGTCATTCGCACTCAGGCCCTGCTTATCGAAAGAGTCTGAAACGAAGGGATAACTTTCCACCTCGGTAAGCCCAGCGTGAGCCAGTCCCTGGGCCACCAAACGACGTGCGCGCTGGGCAGTAGTCAAACCAGTACCTGCGGGGGCCGTCGGTAAAACCGAGGGAATACGGTCATAGCCATCCAAACGGGCGATCTCTTCCACGAAGTGTGCAGAGCCCGTGAGATCAGGCCGCCATGAAGGAGGAGTCACGCGAACGCGCTGTCCATCAATATCCTCTAGGACGCATCCGACCTGTTCAAGCAAGTCACAAACACGCTCGGGAGCATAGGCAACACCAGTGAGACGCTCAGCATCGCTCAACGCAAACTCATAGCTGGTTGGCGCTGGCAAGGCGTTGAGATCAAAAACCGCAGGATCAGCCTGACCGCCACCATATTGAACAAGCAGATCAACAGCACGCTGCGCAGCAACCGCAGGAAGGAGCGGGTCAGTTCCACGTTCAAAACGCTTCGCTGCCTCAGAGTGCAGCTTATGACGGCGCGAAGAACGAGCGACCGAAACCGCATCGAAGTGTGCAGCCTCAAGGAGGATATCAGTCGTCGAATCTTCAACCTCGGAATAGGCCCCACCCATCACGCCGGCGATCCCCAAGAGCCGCGAGCCTTCTTCACCACTGGGCGAATCAGAAATCACCAAATCTTCGGGATCCAAAGAACGAGTGACCTCGTCCAAAGTTGTCAATTCTTCACCTGCGCGAGCGCGGCGAACCACAATCGGTGCAGCAAGTGCGGATAGATCATAGGCGTGCATAGGCTGCCCCAGATCCAGCATCACGTAGTTCGTAATATCGACGGCCAGAGACAGGGAACGCATCCCCGCCATCTCCAAACGTTCAACCATCCAACGAGGAGTAGGAGCCTTGGGGTTGACACCGCGAACAATGCGAGTCACAAAGCGGTCCGCACCCACGCGCCCATGGATGGGAGCACTATCAGCAACAACCACGGGGAAACCGGCCTCGTTCGCCTCGGGAACAGACTCAACAAGAGTGCCCACAAGACCCGGATCACGGAAGGCCACACCCGTCGAATGTGAGAACTCGCGAGCGACGCCTCGCATCGAGAAGCAGTACCCACGGTCCGGAGTGACGTTAATTTCCAGAACTTCTTCACCCAAGCCAAGGAAGGAAATTACGCTGTGGCCAACTGCGGGCAGCTCTGCGTCGGGGAAATCCTTCTGCAAGATGATGATGCCGTTATGGTCGTCGCCCAAGCCGAGTTCGCGCGCCGAGCACATCATGCCATCAGAAACATGGCCGTAGGTCTTTCGGGCAGCAATTTCAAAGGGGACCGGAAGAACCGCACCCGGAAGTGAGACAACAACATAGTCGCCGACCTCGAAATTGTGTGCGCCGCAAATAATGCCACGTGATGGGAGATCGCTAGGTTCTTTACCCGTGCCGGGAGCGTCATTGTGCTCCCCAACATCGACACGGCAGTAATTCACAAGCTTGCCGTTCGAGGCTTCGAACTCATCGCGCGTCAGAACACGTCCGACGACAAGTGGACCGCTGACACGAGCCGGGTGAATAGTCTCTTCCTCAAGGCCGACGCGAACCAGGGCGGCTGCGAGCTCCTCGGTGGTCATTGCCGGATCTGCGTCAACGTAGTCACGCAGCCAGCTCATTGGAACCATTGGCATGTCAGTTGCCCCTTCCCAGTCCATTAACGCCGAATTGCTCGGAGAAGCGCACATCGCCCTCAACAATGTCATGCATGTCTGCGATACCGTCTCGCAGCATCAGGGTTCGTTCGACACCAACACCGAAGGCAATACCCGTGTAAACCTCAGGATCGATACCCGTTGCTCGAAGAACATTGGGATTGACCATTCCACAGCCACCCCATTCGATCCAGCCGGCTCCGCCCTTCTTTTGCGGGAACCATAAGTCCATCTCGGCGCTCGGCTCAGTAAAGGGGAAGAATGACGGACGCAACCGCGTCTTCGCATCAGGACCAAACATGTGACGCGCAAAGTGGTCAAGAACGCCCTTCAAGTGCGCCATTGTCAAACCGCGATCAATTGCGAGGCCCTCAACCTGGTGGAAGACCGGGGTGTGTGTCGCATCCAGTGCATCTGAGCGGAATACCTTACCGGGGCATGCCATGTACAGGGGGACGCCTCGAGAAAGAATCGAACGCGACTGCACAGGAGAAGTGTGCGTACGCATCACGAGGTGACCGTCTTCTTCATTCTGGCCACCGACGCTCCGTCCATCAATGTAGAGCGTGTCCTGCATCTGGCGCGCGGGGTGATCGATGTCGAAATTCAAAGAGTCGAAGTTGAACCATTCATGTTCAATTTCCGGTCCCTCTGCAATCTGCCATCCCATTCCGACGAAGAAATCCGAAATCTCTTCCATGATCGTTTCCAGGGGATGACGTGCACCTTGACGCTCACGCGCGGTGGGAATAGTGACATCTACAGCTTCACTCACCAAGACCTGCGCGTCACGACGTTCCTGAAGAAGCTCCTGACGCTCATCCAATGCCTGGGTAATGCGCGAACGGGCACCTCCCAGAAGACGACCAGCAACGCCTCGATCTTTCGGCTCCAATTGCCCAATTCCGCGGTTTGCCTGGACAAGAGCAGCTAAGTCTCCCATAAATTCCAGGCGAACTGCCTTCAATTCGTCGAGGGTTTCGGTATGAGCAATAGCTGAAGTCGCTTGGGTAACAAGCTCTTCAATTGCCTGCTCATCCAAGGGATTGAGGCCACCAGCGGTGCCGGTCATGTCCTACTCTCCTATGATTAGTGTCAGCATTTTTCCTCGTCAAAATACGAGGGTTTTCTTCATTGTAGGTCAACAGCTTCTTCTGGCTGGAACGAAGCCGTAGTGCGGACTAGGCTCATAGGGCGACGAAAGGAAAAGAATGACGGATTACCTCGCTGACGACTCAGTGCCTCGCGCGGATGCTTCGCACTCCCCTTCTCCCACTTCCCAAGGCCCTCTGGATAAGAAGCGGATTCGTATCCAGCACCTTCAGGCAGCAAAAGAACAGGGCGTCAAAATTTCAATGTTAACGGCCTATGACGCACTCACTGCCTCGATTTTTGATCAGGCCGGGATCGATATGATTTTGGTGGGAGATTCACTGGGCAACGTTGTTCTGGGATATTCCTCGACGCTACCGGTCACAATTGAGGACATGGAACGCGCCACTTCGTCCGTTGCCCGGGCAAGTAAACGCGCTTTCATCGTCGCGGACCTCCCCTTTGGTAGTTACGAGGCCTCCCCCACCCACGCGCTTACAAACGCAGTCCGCCTGATGAAAGCAGGTGCACACGCTGTCAAGCTCGAGGGCGGTGCGCAGCGCGCAGAAACCGTCAAGCTCTTGACCGAGGCCGGCATTCCGGTCGTCGCACACTTGGGCTACACCCCTCAATCTGAAAATACTTTGGGTGGGCCTCGCGTTCAAGGCCGCGGTGAAGGTGCACAGATCCTTGCTCACGATGCCCATGCATTAGCTAACGCGGGCGCTTTCGCAGTGGTCTTTGAAATGGTCCCCGAACCAATCGCCACTCAACTGAGTCAAGAGCTTTCGATCATTACGATTGGAATCGGCGCGGGTCCTCACACCGACGGACAAGTTTTGGTCTGGTCGGATATGGCGGGAATGACCTCATGGTCTCCTTCCTTCGCACGCCGTTTTGCGCAGATTGGTCAAGAGCTTCACTCCGCAACACAAAGCTATATCTCCTGTGTACGCGATGGCTCATTCCCCTCGCCCGAGAACTACCGAACAAACTAAGGACTACACCGCAATGCCGCACTCAACTGGTGCCGAGCGCGCCCCACTTGGCAATCTCAAACCTGGAAAGATTTCTCCGCGTCGTCCCATCCCGGCACACATTGATCGTCCGGAATACATGTACCACTCGGGTCCAGAAGTAATTACTGCCTCTGATATCAAGACACCTGAAACCATCGAGAAAATTCGTAAAGCCGGCCAAATCGCGGCACAGGCACTCCAGGCAGTGGGGGAAGCCATTCGTCCTGGGGTAACCACTGACGAGTTGGATCGTATTGGCCACGATTTTATTATTTCGCACGACGCCTACCCCTCATGCTTGGGATACATGGGATTTCCCAAGTCCCTGTGCACCTCGATCAACGAAGTAATTTGCCACGGTATCCCCGATGACCGCCCACTTGAAGATGGCGACATCATCAATGTCGACATCACCGCTTACTACGACGGCGTGCATGGAGATACATGCGCAATGTTCGAAGTCGGGACCGTTGATGAAGAGTCCCATCTTCTGATCGAACGTACACATGAAGCGATGATGCGAGGCATCAAGGCTGTTCGCCCTGGTCGAGAGATCAATGTGATTGGCAGGGTCATTGAATCCTACGCACATCGTTTCGACTACGGTGTTGTTCGTGACTACACCGGACACGGTGTCGGCGAGGCCTTTCACTCAGGTTTGATCATCCCCCACTACGACACTGCTCCCGCACACAGCGAAGTCATGGAAGAAGGCATGGTTTTCACCATCGAACCCATGCTGAATCTGGGCGGAGTTGAATGGGAACAATGGGATGATCAGTGGACAGTCGTGACAAAAGATCGCGGCCGCTCTGCACAGTTCGAACACACAATCGTTGTCACAGAAAACGGCGCTGAAATCCTGACACTTCCATAATTCTGACGTGAATTTTTACGATCCGATAAAGACGGTTATCCTTAGAGAAACGGCCTTCGAAGGAGAACAGCATGACACTTGCATGTGGGATTGATATTGGCGGTTCAGGTGTCAAGGGTGCCCTTGTTGATCTTGAAACAGGCACCTACTCCTGCGAAAGCGTAGTCATCGAAACCCCGACCCCGGCGACTCCCGATTCAGTTGCACAGGTCTGCGGTGATCTTCTGCACCAGCTCGGCGTCACCGATGATATCCCCGTTGGGATCACCTTCCCCGCGCCAATTATTCATGGACGAGTTCCCTTTATGGCGAATCTTGATCCAACGTGGGCGGGAATCGATGTTGTCGAACTGATGGATCGCCACTTGGGGCGAACCATTGTTGCTCTGAATGATGCCGATGCCGCCGGATTAGGTGAAGCGATCTACGGCGCTGCTAAAGATGTTCCCGGAGTCGTCATTGTTACCACCCTTGGAACAGGAATCGGATCGGCCATCATCAATGATGGTGTCTTAATTCCGAATTCGGAACTCGGTCACCTTGAGATTGACGGCCACGACGCCGAAACTCAAGCTTCTGCGGGTCAGAAGACCGCGCAGAAACTGGATTGGGTCACATGGGCGGGGCGTCTCCAGCGTTACTACTCGCACGTTGAGATGCTCTTCTCCCCCGACCTTTTCGTTATCGGTGGCGGAGTGAGCGCTAATCACGAGAAGTTCCTCCCCTTACTGAACCTCCGCACTCCCACTGTCCCAGCAAAGCTACGTAATACCGCCGGTATTGTTGGTGCAGCTTACGAGGCCGCGCGTGGGGCTCATAAGTAGACGAATACTCGTCGACTGACAAATAAACAAAAAGGTGTGGCCGCTCGGGTTAACGAGCGGCCACACTTGCATAACAGCCAACCTGTACGCCGGGTTCTGTTCTACGTATTCGTAGTGGCGACCATCTATCTAGGACCACCGTTGCCGATGGTCTCAAGCAACCTACCCGCAGACAACGAAGGGGCACCTCTTAACGTCTGCTGCTCGGTCTTGCTCCGGATGGGGTTTACCTAGCCGATACGGTCACCCGCATCGCTGGTGAGCTCTTACCTCACCGTTTCACCCTTACTGCTCTATGCAGCGGTTTGTTTTCTGTGGCACTAGCCCGCGAGTCACCTCGGGTGGCTGTTAGCCACCATCCTGCCCTGTGGAGCCCGGACGTTCCTCGAGACAAAAGTCGCGCGGCCGCCCAGCCGACTGACATGCACAGGGAATTTTAGCGCGTTTCCCACTAGTGTGGAGGCGTGGAAATTTGGCTACCCCCATCCGAAGGAAAGAACCCGCCTGGAGTAGGTCCATCTCTTAACCTCTCAGCACTCTCTTTCCCATCTCTAACTGATACGCGTAAAAAGATCATCGAGGCCTGTGCACAGATCACCGATGAAGATCAAGCACAGCAGATCTTCAATGCCAGTCTTCGTCACTCAGCAGAACTTGAGGCCAACCAAGCGCTGATGTCCCAAGCCTGTGCACCGGCCTCGGCAGTTTTTAACGGCGTACTATTCGACGCTCTTACCGCCCAAGAACCCCGCGCATGGACAGGGGAAGGAAGCCAACACATCACGATCTTCTCAGGACTATTTGGTGCTCTGAAGCCAACTGAGCTCATTCCTTTACACCGCCTCGCGATGGGAACAAAGCTCCCCGCGCTTGGGAGTGTTACCGCCTTGTGGAAGTCAGTCCTGGGCAGCGCACTTGCAGAAGATTATTCTGAAAAGGTCATTCTTGATTGCCGCTCAAGTGACTACAAGCAGGCCTGTCTGGCACCGTGGGCGCACCTGTGGGAAGTTCGCGTTGAACGCCTGCGAAACGGCAAACGTTCCGTGATCTCTCACAACGCGAAAAAGTGGCGCGGAATGCTCAGCGGGGCACTAGCTTTGCGCTGCAGTGGAATTGAAAACACTAGCGATTTGGAAGATGCCTTAGCCGAAGTGACATCAACGCTACGATCTCGCGATGCGCGAGGCGTCATAAGCCATGTGAAAGAAATCGAAGTTTCCCCCGCCAAAACTACCCCTCTGGGAGGCAGTACGCGAACCCTCACACTGGTGACAGTCGAGGACTGAAGGATTCTCGACTCGCTGAAGGACCTAGGCCCGGGTCCTCACAATGATCTGACCGGTTTCCTCAGCAAAGTAGAGTTCATCGGCGGGGGTTAGGCGAATACGCTCAAGTTCCATGGGAGAGAGCTCTGCAAAGCCCATTGGGTTCCCATCACGAACTTCGATCACCGCGAGCGCTCCATTCTTTGAACGCGCGCCCTCATATTCGTCAAGCAGCTCGGGATCAATCTGGCCAGCACGTTCACGACGCTGGGCAATCACGCCGCGAAGCTCATCATCAAGTTGAGCAACTTCTTCAAGGAAGTGGGCCTTAGATGCTTCGATATCCGCCTCAATAGCCTGAGCTTCCGCATTCATCTGCTCACGAGCGGCACGTGCTGATTCCGTGCGCTCTTCAGCAGCGAGTTGCTCTTCTTCTAGACGGGCAATACGTGAATCCATCTGAGCGATTTCATGTTGCATCGAATTAATATCACGCAGGGGAACCTGGTTCTTTTCGATACGCTCATCCTGGCGATCCCGACGAGCCTTTACACGTTGGATCTCATCCTCGATCCTGGCCACCTCACGTTCGCAGTCTGAAATAACGGCTCCTTGCGTAACCGCAGCGCGTTGCAGGTCAGCAAGACGTCCAGCAAGCTCTCGAACTGTCTCATGGGCGGGATGAGCCTGGCGACGGTGGCGCAGGGCAGATTCTTTCTGGTCTAGCTTTTGTAGCTCAAGCAGGACAAGTTGCTGAGGATGAGGCGCTTTCACAGGTAACTTCCCTCCGTATCCAAATGTAGGCTCCAAGGTTCTGTGACAATGGTAGAGACTTTCACCTCGCAGGTGATAGCCAAGCGGCGTGCTTCTTCCCTCAGTTTCTGTGCAAGGACAGGAAGCCACAGGCTTTCTGTTGCCCAATGGCTGGCACAAATCAGACTGCAGCCACCATCTTCAAGGAATTCGCTGGCGGGATGATGGCGTAGATCAGCGGTGATAAAAACGTCAGCATCACTGGCACGTACGGCATCAAACATCGAGTCCCCAGAGCCGGGACTAACCGCCACACGTCGAACCAGACTATCAAGCTCTCCTCCGACCAAGAGGCCCGTTGGACCTTTCGGCATCACCCGCGCAACCGTATAAGCGAACTCACGCAAAGGTATTGGCTTGATGGATCCAATCCTTCCCAAACCGATCGCTTGACCATCAGCATTCACGCCTTCGGGTGAAAGTACTTCGATATCGCTGAGCTCCAGTGCCTGCGCACAGGCCTGCGCTACGCCATCTTGTGCGACGTCGCCATTGGTATGAGCATTAAAAAGCGCGATTTCATGGCGATTCAGTGCGGAGATGATCCGCCCCTTCGCATTTTCTTGATTGAGGAAGGATGCCCCTCTGAGCAGCAAGGGGTGGTGAGTGATGATCATATTTGCACCCCACTGCAGAGCTTCTTCGACCACTGCCTGGGTGGGATCTAGCGCAAGAAGAATTCGATCAGTCTGAGCCTGTGGCGCTCCGGTGATTAATCCGACCTTGTCCCATCCATGGGCACTTTCAGGCGGATACCACTGATTCATCAGCGAACGAACGTCACCAACATTCCACTTCGTCATAGCTTTAGTGTAGCCGGGTGACTGACACGTCACACCGATAGGACGAATGTCCCACTCACTAACCAAGACACAGGAATTACCCACAACTAAAATTGAGGGGTGCGGATTTTAAACCTCATCCCTAGCGGACTCACCGATTATTCGGCCGTGAATGACTTCCAACATACTCTTCACGACCAAGTGGCCTCAGGACAGGCCGAAGACACTCTGATCGTCGCCGAGTTTGCACCCGCGTGGACTGCGGGACGTCACACGAAACCCGAAGATATCCCGGACTCAACTGTGCCCATCATCCACGTCGACAGGGCAGGATCCGCCACCTGGCATGGCCCCGGACAAGTTGTTATCTACCCGATTGTTCGCTTGCGAGAACCAGTGGACCTCTACGCTTGGATCCGAAGCGTAGAAAATGGTGTTCTTCAAACCCTACGAAAAGAGTGGGGACTTCCCGTCGAGCGAATCGAAGGAAGAGCGGGAGTCTGGCTACGCGGATCCCAAGGTAGAGATCGAAAGATCTGCGCGATCGGCCTCAAAGTTGCACGCGGCGCCACCATGCACGGAATCGCCCTGAACGTGGCGATTGATCCTGCACATGCATTTAGCGGAATCATCCCTTGTGGCTTAGCTGATGCCGACGTTGCTTCACTCTCATGGGAGGGGATCTACTCAGATGTGCCTCATGCCGCCCATCTGCTTGTCCCCCATCTGATCCAGTCCATTACCCCTCAATTAGCCACGCGCCCAGAGCCAATTCACTGGGAAGAAGCCCCCGCTGGCGCATTCGCACCGACGGCCTCGTCGGAATCACAGTCGGAAGGACCCACGCAATGAGCACCCTGCCTGATCCCGAAGGACGCAAGCTGCTGCGCGTTGAAGTTCGCAACGCACAAACTCCCATCGAGCACAAGCCTGAATGGATTCGCACAACTGCTCGCGCTGGTGAGAACTACCAGGACATGCGTTCTCTTGCACGCGGCGCAGGGCTGCATACGGTGTGCGCAGAGGCCGGCTGCCCAAATATTTACGAATGCTGGGAAGACCGCGAGGCAACCTTCCTGCTCGGCGGAGCGATCTGCACACGCCGCTGCGATTTTTGCGATATCGCCACCGGCCGTCCCACAGAATACGACCGCGATGAGCCACGACGTATCGCTGAATCGGTCGCACAGATGGGACTTCGCTATGCAACCATCACCGGCGTCACCCGAGACGACCTTCCCGATGGCGCAGCATGGCTCTACGCAGAGACAACGCGCCAAATCCGCGCCAAGAGCCCAGGTACTGGTATTGAGTTACTCGTCGACGACTTCCGCGGCTCGAACGAAGCCATCGACATGGTCATTGAAGCTGCACCCCAAGTTTTTGCCCACAACCTTGAAACTGTCCCGCGCATCTTTAAGAAAATTCGCCCGGCTTTCCGTTACGAGCGTTCCCTCGCGATGATCCAGCGCGCCCACGATGGCGGAATGGTCACCAAATCGAATCTGATTCTTGGTATGGGTGAGACCCGAGAAGAAATCATCGAGGCCATGCGTGACCTTCACGAATCCGGCTGTGATCTTCTCACGCTCACACAGTATTTGCGCCCCTCACCCCTGCATCACCCGATCGACCGTTGGGTGCACCCGGAAGAATTCATCGAGCTTTCTGCTGAAGCTGAGGCAATGGGCTTTGCCGGAGTCATGGCAGGCCCCCTCGTTCGTTCCTCATACCGTGCTGGCTTGTTGTGGGCAAAGGGAATGCGCGCCCGAGGCTTCGAGATCCCCGCACATCTGGCACACATTGAAAACTCCGGATCGACCCTGCAAGAAGCTGGATCGGTGCTCGACCGGTTGAAGAAGCGACAGGAACTCCATCGTTCAATGGCTGCCGCACAGTCTGCACAATGACAGGGCAAGAAACGAGCGGCGTAAGAACACCGAATCTCTCCCCCGCTCATGCACTACTTGCTGCCGCGCGTCAACGTCCAGATCACCCAAGTCTGATCGATGCTTCTAGCGGACGCACTCTGTCGGTAGAAGAAAGCGCGAGGCTAACCCGCGGACTCGCGTGGTATTTCCATTCCCTAGGGATTGGGGCCGAAGACCGCATCGTTGTGTGCGCGCCAAATAGCATCTGGCACTTTATTGTTCACACAGCAGCGTCGTGGATTCATGCGGTCACTGTTCCCGTCTCGCCTTTGCTTCCGTACAACCAACGGCAAGAAATTTACGAGCTCGTATCCCCCGCACTGATTATCAGCGCCGATGAGCATCTCGTTGATGGCGTTTCAGCACTCCCGATTTCCCTCATTGAAGAACGCGCATTGCAGGCCGTCAATCAAAGCCCCGACAAGTGGGAGCCTTTGACATGCTACGAGCAGACTGCCGCTTTAGTTTTCACATCCGGCACCTCAGGGAAAATGCGCGCCGCTCAGCTCAGCCACGCAAATCTATGGTGGGCATCTCAGTGCTTTAGGGATGGTTTCGAGTACTCCCCAGGATCTGCGATCTGCGGAGTCGTCGCACCGCTATCACATATCGGAGGTTTCAACGGAACCTCAATGGATATCTTCACTCACGGTGGAACCGTAGTTGTTTTTTCCTCTTTCCAGCCTCTCTCAGTGGTACGAGGTATTGAGAAATGGCGGATTTCGATCATGTTTGTCGTACCCGCTATGTGCCACATACTGCTCAACGCAGCCCATGAAAATAACGTGGATTTAAGCTCATGGACACACCCCCTAGTAGGTGGCGATGCAATGGGCGAATTATTGTATTCGAAGATGCACGAGGCCGGGCTTTGCCCTATCCATGTTTGGGGGATGACAGAGCTCGGCGGAGCCGGCACTTTTCTGAGTCCCGAGGCTTGGCAGCATCATCCCGGAGCCATCGGCTATCCCTTCCCCTACATTGAGTTGCGCCTGGTTGATCCGCAAGGAAACCCCGTTGACGAGCCCGGGCACAGCGGCTCCATTGAAGTACGCGGTCCCGGGGTGGCCCCATGCTACTTGGGTGACGAGCCACGCCACACAGATGAGTGGTTTTCGACTTCAGATGTAGGTGTTTTTGACTCAGACATGTGCCTTCACATTCTTGGTCGCGCATCACAGGTTATTAACACCGGCGGCGAGCTTGTCTCCCCCATTCGGGTTGAAGAAGCTCTTCGAACTCTTGAATCAGTTGCAGACTGTTGTGTACTCGGGCTGAAGGATGAGATCTGGGGACAGATCGTTGCTGCAGCCTTAATACCCTCTTCTGATCAGCGCCCGTCATTGCGCGAACTACGCGAAGAGCTCAACGAGGTCTTGGCGCCTTGGCAGCATCCTCGCAGTATTGTTTGGGTCGATGCGCTCCCCCAAACGACAACTGGGAAAGTTGATATTTCCCAGGTATCACGCTTATTTGAATAGAAGCTACGTGTAGAGAAAATGTGGGGTGCAGACGGATGTCTGCACCCCACAACGCATAAAGCGGCTCTTCAGAGTTGAGTGTGGGTGACCGGGTGTTGGTCGGGGGTTGCGGGTAGAGGTCGAGGTCCCAGGTGATGAGCGGACTTCTACCCCCGCTGTCGTCAAGGACCTCGGGCGGTGTCTCACCCTATCTGCTACTGCTAGCCTGCGTCGCTTGATCGTTGCGATCGGTGTGATCTGCTCGTCAACTTGGAGGGTTTCCATCTGATGAGCATGGCCCGCAGCCCAGGGGCTCTGGTGCTCGATATTGAGTCATGCAACCAGCTGGCGGGGTGCCCTGGGTGTGGGGTAATCGCTCAAGGTCACGGGGGATGCTGGCATCGCGCTCGCGGGGGTTGCCTGTGGGTCGGTTGCCATGGGTGACGTTCTCTTCCTGCCGAAAATTAGACCACCCGAATATTTTGCCAGATCTTGACCCGTAGGGAGCGTGGATGGTCAAACTGTGGCATGAGTAATCCGCGCCATCTCGCCATTTTTATGGCAGTGTGTCAGCAAGCGGTTACCCTGGGCCCTTGGTCCCTCATGATGGGCATGCGTGTGCGCTAGCACGGTCACGGCATGATCACAATTTAGGATGACCTAAACGAATTACGTTTCACCTGAGCGAGATGTGGCTACGCTTAACGGTTAGGAATTTCATCATCCCGGCGTTACCTAATCGCCGGATCGTCAGGAGGCAAGTGGTGGCAGTGCTTCGCGCTCACGCGCATAGTATTCGCGCTCATGTGCGCAACGTCGGTCAGCGACTCAGTCGCGTTCTCATCGTCGCCGTCATGGCGGCTGTGGCCGTGGCGATGTTCGCCTCGCCCTCGCGCGCCGCGGATCAGACGTGGAGCGATGTTTCGACCACGATCAATGGCCTGATCGACGAAGGCGTGTCTACCTTCAAGGCGGGCGACGCTCAGGGTGGCAAGGACAAGGTCAACGACGCCTACTACAAGCACTACGAGATCACCGGCATGGAGAAACAGGTCATGGCCCGCATCTCCGGCTCGCGCGTCTCCCAGGTGGAGATGGAGTTCTCCCTCCTCAAGAAGGCCATGACTGACGGCGATAACGCCGGCGTTGACAGCCATGCGACGACCCTCAAGCAGTACATGGTCGAAGACGGCGCGTCCCTGGATGGCGTGGCCCCCGGATCGGCAGCCCAGGCCTCGTCGGATGATTACAGTCCCGGCGCGTGGGGTGAGGTCGCCAAGACGATCAACGGCATCCTCGAAGACGGCGCCAACGCCTACAAGGGCGGCGACGCCAAGGCCGGTAAGGACAAGGTCAACGAGGCCTACTACAAGCACTATGAGATCACCGGTATGGAGAAGCAGGTCATGAGCCGCATCTCCGGCTCGCGCGTCTCGCAGGTGGAGATGGAGTTCTCCCTCCTGAAGAAGGCCATGACCGACGACGACTCGGCGGCGGTCGATCAGCACCTCTCGACGCTGACGAACTACATCCGCGAGGACGCCAATAGCCTCGACGGCTACACCGGCAAGGCCGCCGACAAGACTACTGACAGCTCGGGCACCTCCCCGTGGATCGCCCAGTTCCTGCCCTCCCTCCTTGTGATCCTGCGTGAGGGCATGGAGGCAATCCTCGTCGTCGCCGCGGTCCTGGCCTACCTGGCTAAGGCCGGCCACAAGAACAAGGCCCCGATTGTCTGGGGCGGCGTGGTGCTCGCCTTCGGCCTGTCCATCGGTCTGGCCTTCCTCTTCAGCTACGTCACCTCACTGGCGGGCGCGAACCAGGAGCTCCTTGAGGGCTTTGCGGCACTCTTCGCGGTCGTCATGCTGATCTGGGTCTCCAACTGGATGATCAACAAGTCCTCCAACAAGGCCTGGGACGAGTACATCAAGAAGCAGACGGACGCCTCGCTGACCAGCGGCTCCCTGCTGGGCCTGGCGTTCATCTCCTTCCTCGCCGTCCTGCGTGAGGGCGCCGAGACGATCCTCTTCTACGTCCCGATCGTCGCCGCCGCGGGCGACAAGGTCCACTACGTGTGGATCGGCCTGGCGGTCGGTCTTGTGGCCCTCGTCGTCATCTACCTGCTCATCCAGTTCGCGGCGGTGCGCATCCCGCTGCGCCCCTTCTTCACCGTTACCTCGCTGCTGATGGCCTTCATGGCCTTCACATTCACGGGTTCTGGTATCGGGGAACTCCAGGAGGCGGACGTCGTGTCCCTGACGCCCGTCTCCGGATTCCCCACCATTGACCTCTTGGGGATCTACCCCCGAGTGGAGAACCTGGCCGCGCAAGCCATCGTTCTCGCCATCATCGTCGGTCTCTATTTCTTCGGAAAAGCTCGCCTCGCCCGCGAGGCCGCCCAGTCGCGGGCCGAGGACTGACTCCTCTCGAGCGACACCGACGTTTCATCCAACTAACACGCACAGGAGATCATCACTATGAAGCGCTCTCTGTTCCGCGTCGGCGCGGCCCTGGCCACGCTGGCCCTCGCAGGCACTCTGGCCGCCTGCTCCAACAACTCCTCCTCGTCCTCCAGCGAGAAGCCCGCGGCCTCGACCTCGTCCTCGGCCGCCGCTGACTCTGCCGCCCCCGCTCCCGGTAAGGACGCTGGCTTCCAAGAGCAGCCCCTCGGTGACGACGTTCACGTCGGCCCGCTCGTCGTGGGTGGCGTCTACTTCCAGCCCGTCGAGATGGAGCCCGCCGTGGGCACCCCGGCCGCCGAGTCCTCGATGCACATTGAGGCCGACGTCTCCGCTGCCCCCGACAACAAGCTCGGCTTCGGTGCAGGCGACTTCATCCCCGGCCTGACCGTCGACTACACGATCAAGGACAAGTCCGGCGCGACCGTCCAGGAGGGCACGCTCATGCCGATGAACGCGTCCGACGGCCCGCACTACGGCCTGAACCTGCCCAAGCTCAACGCCGGCACCTACGACGTGACCTTCTCGATCAAGCCACCCACGGGCTGGCTGCTGCACACCGACAAGACCACGGGTGTTGAGGGCCGCTTCTGGACCGAGCCGCTCGTCGCCGAGTTCCCGGATTGGCAGTGGGATCCCACGGCCGTCTCCTGGTGATCGACGATCGCTTGTAGAGGGGCCGAGGTAGTGCTTCCTTTCTGGGACTGCTGGCCTCGGCCCTCGCCCCGTGAGGGGACTAGACTTGACGCCGGAGTCACCTGGCTTCGGTGAACCTTTATTTCGGGAGGAAAGCCAATGCTTCAGCATATGAGTGAAGTAACCTTAACGTTGCTGTTGACGATGCTTGCTGTCGGTGCCGTCATCCGCTTCATGCCGGCCGCCGGGCACGGTCGCCGCGGCAAGAAGGCGCGGTCGGTCGCCGTGTGGGCCGGTATCGGCCTGGGCATGATTTCCTCCCTGGTCCTGACGGTGATCAACGTCGAAGCCCCCAAGGCCGTGAACCGTCAGACCGTCGGCCTGTTCACGCTCCCAGCCGCGATCATTCTCGCTCTCCTCTTCCTTGCGCTGGTCGCGCTGCGTTCGCGCCGCGTGCGCGCGCTCCTGCCCGGCGACGGTGACGACGAGGCCCGGGCGGCCTCGTCGATGGAAACCGCAGTGAGCGGGGATACCCTCGTGCGTATCGTCGGCGCCCTCTACATTGCGGCCGTCCTGTTCCGCGCAGTTCCCACGGCCATGAGCCAGGCCGTCATGATGCTCTCGGGCGGCGTCGAGATCTACTCGACCCCGGTCGTCCTCGCGATCGTCGGCTACACGCTGGCCTGGCTGCTCGTGAGCTTCCTGGCGTGGGTGTCCTACCGCCTGTGCGCGTGGAATAACCGCGTGTGGCCGGCGGCCTTCATCATGGTCTCGCTGCTGGCCAACCACTCCCTGATGATCGTGCGCATCCTCAAGGCAAAGCGCTGGATCTCGATCCCCAAGGGCGCGTGGAACACCATCTCCTGGTTCATTAACCACGAGGCCGTCTTCACGATCGTGGCCGCGCTGGCCCTGTGTGCGGTCGTCGTGTTGACGTGGCGCGCGTCCCGCGTGATCCCGACCGTGGGTGCCAACCCCGCCGAGGGGCGTCTTGGCCGCGCGCGCTCGCGCCTCTACAAGTCCATGGCCGGCACCGCCGCCCTCGGCTACCTGTGCGGCGCGCTGCTCATCACCGTCGGCGTCGTTTACGGCAGCCAGGAGATCGAGCTGTCCCCGCCCGAGTCCTTCAGCGTCGTCGACGACCAGGTGAGCGTCAACCTGGCCGACATCTCCGACGGTCACCTGCACCGCTTCGAGTACACGACCTCGGGCGGCGTGAAGGTGCGCTTCATCGTCATCCAGAAGTCCGGCTCCTCCTTTGGCGTGGGCCTGGACGCGTGCGATATCTGCGGCCCCACCGGCTACTACGAGAAGGACGGGAAGGTCATCTGCAAGCTGTGTGAAGTGGCGATGAACATCGCGACCATCGGCTTTAAGGGCGGCTGCAACCCGATCCCCATCGACTACAAGGTCTCCAACGGCACGCTGACCGTGCCGATCTCGGCTCTCGAGGCCTCGGCCTCCGTCTTCGCGAAGTAAGGGGATCGCTTGTTCTTCCGAATGCTGCGCGGCGCCCTCACGAGGCGCGGTAACCGCAACCTGATGATCGCCCTGACCGTCGCGCTAGGTGCCTGCGTTGCCACGTCCATGCTCTCCGTCATGTTCAACGTGGGCGACAAAGTCAACCAGGAACTCAAGTCCTACGGCGCGAACATCGTCGTGCGCCCCCAGGGCGCGGCCGTCCTCGACGACCTCTACTCCACGGGCGAGGCAACCGAGTCCCGTTCCTACCTGCGCGAGGACGAGCTCGGCAACATTAAGACGATCTTCTGGACCTACAACATCCTCGACTTCACGCCCCTGCTGAGCGTGTCCGTCACGGACGGGAGCGGCGAGCACGTGCCCACGACCGGCACCTGGTTCAGCCACAACCTCGAGTTGGCCACCGGCGAGAGCGTCGAAACCGGCCTCGACAAGCTGCGCGGCTGGTGGGGCATCGAGGGCTCCTGGCCCGCGGACGACGACGAGAGCGGCGCCCTTGTTGGCACCACCTACGCGGCCGCCCACGGCCTCGGCGTCGGCGACACCTTCACCCTTACCCGCGAGGGAATCACGCGCGAGTTCACGGTGCGCGGCATCCTCACCAGCGGCGACGACGCCGACCGCGGCGTGTTCATCCAGCTTTCGCAGGCCCAGGCGCTCCTGAACCGCGAGGGCATCGTCGGCAGCGTCGAGGTCTCCGCCCTGACCACGCCCGACAACGACCTGGCCCGCAAGGCCGCGAAGGACCCGAACTCGCTGAGCGTGTCCGAGAAGGAAACCTGGTACTGCACCGCCTACGTCTCCTCGATCGCCTACCAGATCGAGGAAGTCATGACGAACTCCGTGGCCCGCCCGGTCCGCCAGGTCGCCGAGTCCGAAGGCACGATCCTGGAGAAGACCCAGCTGCTCATGGTCCTCGTGACCGTCCTGGCGCTCATTGCCTCGGCCCTGGCCATCGCGAACCTGGTGACCGCGGGCGTCATGGAGCGCTCCAGCGAAATCGGCCTCATGAAGGCCGTGGGCGCCAAGGATAAGCAGATTATCTCGCTGTTCCTGACGGAGACGATCATCGTCGGCCTGGTGGGCGGCGCCATCGGCTACGGCGGAGGCCTCGCCCTCGCGCAGGCGATCGGCTACATGGTTTTTGGCTCCTCCATTGCCTTCGTGCCCGTCGTCGTCGGCCTCGTCGCCGTCCTCGTCATCCTCGTCGTCCTGGGAGCCTCCATCCCGGCGATCCGCTACCTGCTGCGCCTCAACGCGGCGGAAGTCCTGCACGGAAGGTGATGCCCATGTCCAGACGAGCAATGTTCTGGCGGATGGTCACCTCCTCCATCCTGCGCCGCCGCTCCCGCGTCCTCATCGCGATCCTCGCCGTCGCCATCGGCGCGACCACGCTGTCTGGCCTCGTCACGATCGCCGTCGACGTGCCGGCCCAGCTGGCCCGAGAGATCCGCTCCTACGGCGCCAACCTCGTCGTCACCCCCGCCGGTGACGTGCCCATCACGGACGAGGCCGTGGCCGCCGCGACCACCCAGGTTCCCGCGAGCGCTCTGGTCGGATCCGCAGCCTTTGACTACGAGACCGTCACCATCAACGACCAGCCCTACGTCGCGGGCGGCGCCGACCTGGAGGCCGTGCACGCCATGAACCCGTACTGGTACGTGGACGGGGAATGGCCCGCTGCGACGGGCCAGGTGCTCGTGGGTGAGCAGGTCGCCTCGACGATTGACGTCAAGGCCGGGGACACGATCACGGTGAGTCAGCTGGACGCCAGCGCATCCTCGAAGGGTGCGCAGGTGCAGTCCGGCGCCCCGGCCGCGGGCCTGAAGGTCGATCCGCGCACCGTGACACTGACCGTGTCCGGCATCCTCAAGACCGGCGGCAACGAAGACGGCTACGTGTACATGTCCAGCCAGGACATGAGTGCCCTGACGGGGCAGAGCGGCACCGTCTCGCTCGCCGAGTACTCGATCGCGCTGGAGGGCGAGCAGCTGAGCGCCATCGCCGACGCGATGAACGCCGCGAACCCCGAGATTCACGCACAGACCGTGCGCCGCCTCGCCCAGTCCGACACGGGCGTCCTCGCGATGCTGAGCTCCCTCCTCGTCGTCATCACCGTCATCGTGCTCGCGCTGACCATGATCGGCGTGTCCACCACGATGATCGCCGTCGTCACCGAGCGCCGCAACGAGATCGGCCTGCGCAAGGCCCTGGGCGCCACCGCCCGATCCATCACCCGCGAGTTCATGGGTGAGGGCGTCATGCTCGGCCTCATCGGAGGCCTCCTGGGTGCCGGGGCCGGCTACGGCCTCGCCGTGCTCATCTCTACCTCCGTGTTCCACCGATCCATCTCGCTGCACCCCGTCATCCTCCTCGGCACGGTCGCCTGCTCGATCCTCATTGCCGTCCTCGCCTGCCTCCCGCCGGTGCGCCGCGCACTGGCCGTCGATCCCGCGCTCGTCCTGCGCGGAGAATGAGAGTCACCATGACCACCTCCACCGCCACCCCGGCCTCGTCGGCCTCCACGGACGCGCTGCTGAGCCTCGAGGGCGTCTCGAAGATCTACGGGGACCTGCACGCCCTCGACAACGTGTCTCTTGAGATCCCGCGCGGCCAGTGGGTCTCCATCGTCGGCCCCTCCGGCTCCGGCAAGACCACCCTCATGAACATCGTCGGCGCCATGGACACCGCCACTAAGGGCACCGTCATGCTGGACGGGCACGACATCTCCGACCTGACCGCCGACGAGCTCACCGAGGTACGCTGCCGCACCATCGGCCTCGTCTTCCAGCAGTTCCACCTCATCGGCCACCTGACGGCCCTTGAGAACGTCATGGTCGCCCAGTACTACCACTCGATGCCCGACGAGAAGGAAGCCCTCGAGGCCCTGGACCGCGTCGGCCTCGCCGACCGCGCCACCCACCTGCCGCGCCAGCTCTCCGGCGGCGAGCAGCAGCGCGTGTGCGTGGCCCGCGCCCTCATCAACTACCCCAAGCTGCTGCTGGCTGACGAACCCACCGGCAACCTGGACGAAACCAACGAGGAGATCGTCCTCGACCTGTTCAACCAGCTCCACCAGGACGGCACGACCCTCATGGTCGTCACCCACGACGCGCTCGTCGCCGAACAGGGCCAGCGCGAAATCCGACTCGACCACGGCAAGGTCGTCAAGGAAACCTGGCACGACCACGACTTCGAACAGCGCGCCTCCGGCCTGGTCCTGCCCGGCCACGACGGCGACGCGCGCAGCGGAAAGGACAAGGTGCGATGACCACGCCCACCCCTGTTAAGAGCCGAACCCGCTGGGTTACCCCGGCCTCGTACGCGGTCCTCGGTGCCCTCGGCGCGACCATCCTGGCCGCGTGCACGCCCAACACCGGCCTGGACATGACCAAGCCCATGAGCGACGGCACTTGGACCGCCCAGTCCAACGCCGACGACCAGGGCTCCATCGGCACCATCACCATCACCGTCGAGGGCGGTCGCATCACCGCCACCTCCTACGAGACGACGCTGGCCGACGGCACCGACAAGGGCGCCAACTACGGCAAGAACTCCTCCGGTGAAGTCTTCAACGAGGACTACTACAAGAAGGCGCAGGCCGCCGTCGCCTCCTACCAGGAGTACTCCGACAACCTCACCAAGGTCGGTGACCCCGCCAAGGTCGACGTCATCACCGGCGCCACCGTCGCCCACCAGCAGTTCGTGCAGGCCGCCATCCGCGCCATCGCCGCCGCCCAGGGCGTCTCCCCGGACGGCGCCGACGACATCAACATTCCCGGCCTGAACGACGCCACCAAGGACAACGGCCTCGACAAGGACCTCGGAGGCTCCGACGGCTGAGGCTTCGCGCTTCGCCGGCACCCCGGGGGACGAGGCGATGGCTGAGTCCGCGGGGGAAGCCCCCACGTGGCGCTCCTCCTTCCCCGCGATGGGCACCCGCATCGACATTCTTGGCTGGGGCGGGGACGGCATGGCGATCGTCAACGCTGTCGTGGGCGTTGTTGCGCGCCACGAGGACATGTGGAGCGTGTTCCGGCCTTCGTCTGAGGTGTCGCGACTCAATGTCGCTGTCCGTGATGCTGCGATCGGTGACGGTGCGTTCGGATGCGGGACCGATTCCGCGCAGGGCGGCCCCGGCCTCGTTGTCAGCGAAGAAACCGACCGGCTGCTGCGTGACGCGCTGGCGCTCGCGGAGGCGACCGGGGGAGCGTTCAACCCGCTGATCGGGCCGCTCGTCGCCGCGTGGGACGTCAAGGCCATGCGGGCTGCGTACGTTGCGGGCGCGCCGTTGCCTCCCGCGCCGTGTGGGCATGTTGTTGAGGCGGCGTTGCGCGCCTCGTCGTGGGGCTTGTTGTCTCGCGTTGGTGAGCGACGTTGGGCGATCGGTCTCCCTGGTGAGCCCGTGGCTGGTGCGGATGCGCCCAGCCCGCGCCTCGACCTGGGTGGGATCGCGAAGGGATACACCGCCGACGCGTGCCGCGACCTGGCGGTGGCTATGGGGGCGCGCGGCGTCCTCGTGTCGGTGGGGACCTCGTCGGTGTCGGTGTTCGGGACTCGCGCCGACGGTTCCTCGTGGCGCGCCGGCCTGCGCGACCCTCATGGCGCGCCCACGTCGGTTGTGGGTGTTGTTGAACTGCCGGTGGGTGGCTTGGCATCCCTGTCGACGTCCGGCGACAACCTGGGGCCGCTGGGCGGGGTTTGCGCGGATCCTGTGACGGGGCGTGCGGCTGGGGTTCGCGCGGGGCGTGAAGCCGAGCGTGCGGCTGAGGGTGAGGCTGGGCGTGCTGTCGGGCGTGCGGCTGGGGCTGTGTCGGATCGTCGCGCGCGTGAAACATCGCGTGAAACAAGCCGGCTGGGCGGGCGCCTGCTGGACCACCACATCATCGACCCGCGCACGGGATACCCCGCTCATGCAGGTGTGCGACAGGTTAATGTCGTGGCCTCGTCGGGTGTGCTGGCAGAAGCACTGTCGACGGCTCTGCTCGTCGATCCGTCCCTCGATGTCTCTGATGTCGTGGCTCGCTGGGCCCGCGTGACGGGCACCCCGGCCTCGGCAAAGGTTGTGGGCCTGGTGTGTGCGGTGCAGGGGTGATGGCTGATGCCAGAGTGAGACCCATGATGGGAACCGAATGACGGTAGATTCAACCCGATCGCGAAGGTTCAACCTGATCGGGAAGATTCAACCCGATCAGAAGGGGTTGAACCTTACCGATCGGGTGTAACACCTCATCGGTAACAAGTAAATGCGTGGGTATGTGTCGGTGTCGTCCACCATTGCTACGGACTGAAGGGTTTGTCCACAGCCTCATTTCCATGGTGCGTGTTTTCCACAGGGGCAGCTGTTCTAGGTGAGGTGCTTTCGTCGCGCTGCGATCATCCATATATGAGTGGCAATCAGCTAAAAGTAGTTCGTTCGTCGTCTGGCTGTCGAATTCCACGCGACGTGCAAGATGCATGCGTGTTCCTCCACATTATGAAGGGGCTCTATGTACGCGTCGATGACGCTCAACTCCTGAGTTCGCGATGGGCTGTTTGGGACACTGTGGCCCGAGCAAGACTTTTGGCTATGCAGCTTTCGGGGAATGGGGATCGTGTTTTTATTGGAGCTAGTGCGCTCGTAGCTCGTGGTATCCCGTTGTGGGAGGCGAATCCCGACGTCCACGTATGGGCTCCCTCGCGGCGCGGGCACAAATCGCTGCGCGCCGTTCAAGTGGAGGCTGTTCGAGTGCCTGCTGTGTCGGTCCGGTGGAGTGTTGTTCCCCCCGATGCGCTGGAGCTTCTGCAAATTGAGGGTATCAAGGTCGAAGGAATCGTTGGTGCTGGCGTGCGCATGGCTCTCTTCTCTGAACACTTAAGTGCCTTCGTAGCACTGTGTATGCTGCTCAATCGGCAGTCGCAGTTTTCAGGCTCTTCAGAGTTGAGTGTGGGTTACCGGGTGTTGGTCGGGGGTTGCGGGTAGAGGTCGAGGTCCTTGATGATGAGCGGACTTCTACCCCCGCGATCTTCAAGGACCTCGACAATGTCTCACCCTATCTGCTACTGCTGGCCTGCGTCGCTTGATCGTTGTGATCGGTGTGATCTGCTCGCCGGTTTGGAGGGCTTCCATCTGATCGCTGTCGCTCGACGTGAGTGTGGTCTGGTGCTCGACATTGACTCCTGTGATCGCTGTGCTGGCTGCCCGAGTTGTGGGGTGATCGCGCAAGGTCACGGTCGTGTGGTGGTGGAGGTGATTGACGCGCCCTGGGCAGGGGCCCCGGTGCGGATCCGATGGTTTAAGCGCCGATGGATATGCCGCGAAACCACCTGCCAGACAGTGACATTCCTGGAACATGACGAGCGGGTGTGCGCACCCCGAGCGCGTTTGGGTGTGCGGGTGATCCGCTGGGCGATCCGACAGTTGCGGTTCGAGGGAGCCACCATTGCAGGATTGGCTCGACAACTGGCAACTACGTGGAATACCGTGTGGTCCCATATCAAGCCGTGTCTGCAAGCCGCATCTGATGACCCCGCACGTTTCGCAGGGGTGCAGGTATTGGGGGTCGATGAGCACGTGTGGCACCACCAGGACCGACGCCGCCGGGGCCCACGTGAACTCACCGGCATCGGGACCTGACACGCGGGAAGGATCATCCCATGGCCCGCCTGTTGGACCTGGTCCCGGGAAGGTCTGGCACCGTGTACAAGAACTGGCTGGCCGAGCGCGGCGAACAGTTTCGCTCCGGTATCCAGATCGCGACGCTGGATCCCTTCCAGGGATATAAGAACGCCATTGATGACCAGCTCCAAGACGCAACCAGCGTGCTCGATGCCTTTTACATCGTCAAGCTCGCCGCGGACGCTCTCGATGAGGTACGCCGCCACGTCCAGCAAGACACACTGGGACACCGTGGACGCAAGGGTGATCCCCTCTATCAAATCCGGCTTCTCCTACGCGCCTCGCGTGATCGGCTCACGAAGCGTCAGCAAGAACGCCTCCGCGCAGCCTTCACGGCAGATGAGGCGCATATCAGTGTCGAAGTCGCCTACCACTGCGCCCAGCAAGTCCGAGACGTCTTCCACCAAGCCACACCCGTCCAAGGCCAACGCCTGGCCGCTCGCCTCATTGAGCGCCTACCAACGTGGCCCATCCCCGAAATCACTCGCCTGGGCCGGACCCCACGCAAGTGGAAGGATGCTTTCTTGGCCTACCTCGACACAGGCGGAGCCAGCAACGGCCCCACCGAAGCCATCAACGGACATTATCGAACTAGGCAGACGCACCGCCAGAGGCTACCGCAACCCCACCAACCACCAACTCCGAATGCTCCTCATCGCAGGAGGCCTAGACGCCTCCACCCACACTCAACTCTGAAGAGCCCATAAAGCGATCACTGGCCGATACTTAGCCCTTGACGCCGCCTGCCTCAACGCCCTTGAAGAAGTACTTCTGTGCAAAGGCAAAGAGAACGATCAAGGGGATCAAAGCAATCATCGTTCCAGCGGCAACGACGCGTTGGTCTGTACCGAATGATGATTGCAGATACTGCATACCAACCGTCAAGGTGTACTTCTCGGGCTCGTTCAAAACAACCAATGGCCATAGGAAGTCATCCCATGCGCCGATAAAGGACATGAGCGCAACAACCGATGCCATACCCTTGACGTTTGGCCACACGATGTGGCGTAGGCGCTGGTATGTGGTTGCGCCGTCAATTGCGGCTGCATCCAGAATCGAATTTGGGATGGCACGTGCTGCGGTGTACATCAGCAGCACGTTCATTGCCGAAATTGCGCCCGGTAGGAAGACCCCAACGAGACTGTTCGCGGCGCCCAAAGACTTGATGGTTAGGTACTGAGAAGTCAGAGTTACTTCACCGGGAAGCAGAAGTGTTGACAGCATAATTGCCATAAACAGCCCCTTGCCCCTGAACTTCATTTGAGCGAAGGCATAACCGGCAAAGGTCGAAAAGACAACATTTGTCACCACTGTTCCAATACCAACAAGGAGCGAGTGCCAAGCGTAGCTGATGACAGGGATGGTTCGTAAAACTTCTGAGTAATTATCCAGCGTTGGGTTACTCGGGATCAGGCTGGGCGGGAACGCATAAATATCATCCCCAGGCCCTTTGAGGGAGGTTGAAAGTTCCCAAAGAAAGGGGCCAACAGTGATAACGAAACAGAAAAGTAACAGCAGATAACGACCGATAAAAGTCGGAAGCGTTGGCTTGTCAAAACCTGCTTCCCCACGTCGCTTCCATGGAAGCTCACGTCTGGGGGTTTCACTTCGAGTATTCACGGTTGCGGTGCTCATTCCCTGATCCCTTCCGTGTTTGATGCGCCTGCCTCGGCAAGTTCTTCGCACCCAACATGAACATCCGTCTCCTTCAGAAATGAATGTTCCTTAAGCCTTAATTCAAGAGCCTTCTGTGCCGCCTTAGACTTCTTTCGTAGACGAAGAGCCGCACGTATTTCAGGTCCCTGATTAATCCACGCAACCAGCAAGAGAGGACCAATAGTCAGGAAGAATAGAGCTACCGACAGCGCGGAAGCATAGCCAAGATTTCCGCGGAGTCCCTTTCCGGTTGCTTGAATCAACATCACAATTGACTGAGCTTGACCGCCTGGACCACCAGATCCATTGGTCAGCACGTAAATCTCAGAAAAAATTCGCATCGCCGAGACCGTGATGAGCGCCGAGATCAGCAACATTGCTGGCTTGACGGCAGGGATGGTCACGGTCCAGAAACGACGCCATGCACCCGCACCGTCCAGTGCGGCAGCCTCATGTAGTTCCTTATTCACGCCGGCAAGAGCCGCAAGATACACGACCATGTAGTAGCCGAGGCCCTTCCACACTGTCAGCGACGTTGACGACAGAAGAATGAGCCAGCGATCAACAAGGAAGTTAATCGAGTGGTCCGTCATTCCGACGAATTGAAGCGATTGGTTAATAAGACCCTTCGAGTCAAACAGCCAAGACCAGATGATACCGACCACCACGACTGAGGCGATGACCGGGAAGTAATAGCTCGTGCGGAAAATAGAAATTCCGGGGACTTTTTTCTCTACCAGTAGTGCGAGCAGAAGAGGAAGGAAAGTCAGTAGGGGGACACAGACCAGAACGTAAACCAGTGAGGTTGTTAGAGCGTAGCCAAAGCGCTCATCACTGAAGAGAGTGACAAAGTTCGTCAGTCCAATGAACTTGGCAGGCTTGAGCGGGCGCGCATCAGTAAATGCAAGAACGACGGTGTTCAAGAAGGGCCAGATGGAAAATACCAAGACCCAAATGACTGCCGGTGCAAGCAGAAGATAGGGGGTTAGCCTCGAATGGGATTTCATGTGTTGTTCCTCCTTATCCCAAAGGAAGTCGGTACACAGTGCCGCCACTTTTACCAACAGTGGCGGGGGTGGTGGTGTTGGGAGGAGCTAGCTCCCAACACCACCGAGTGATCAGAGAATCACTTTGCTAGGTTGTCGTTGCAGTACTTGACTGCCTTATCAAGGGCATCCTTCGAGGAGATTTCGCCCTTCACGGCAAGAGCAAGCTGCTGCTTGACGTAGGTACCCATCTCATCGGTGAACTGCAGCGGAGACTGCTCAACGGTGTTGGGCAATTCCTTTGCGGCCAGCTCAGTGGCCTTCTTCTGCAGGTCAAGCGAGACAACAGAGGTGAAGGCCTCGGGCTTCTCGTTACCGGCCTTGGTTCCGGGGAAGAAGCCCTGAGCGATCTTGACGAACTCGACCTGGTTCTTCGTGTTGGTCACGTACTGTGCGAACTTGACAGCAGCGGCCTGGTTCTTAGAGTTCTTTGCAACAGAGATACCCTGGATGAACACCGGTGCGTGGCCGATGCGCGGGGTAACCTCGGTCTGGTCGATCAGAGAAGGAGCATCTGCCTTAAGCGCGGATGCGAAGCCAGCTGAACCGGTTGTCCAGGTGCTCTTGCCCTGCTTGTAGAGTGCTGCATTGCCCTGGTAGTCAGCGTTCAGCGCCTCGGCGGGCATTGCGCCGTCCTTGTAGGCCTTCTGGAACTGGTCGATGATCTTTGCTGCTTCATCGGTGTTGAAGACGAACTTTCCGTCCTTGTAGATATCAATACCGGCAGCAGAGAAGGTACCAATGTCGGGAACGGAGGAGATCATCTTGACCTCACCATTGCTGGCCTTAGCAACATCTGAAGCCATCGAGAAGAGTTCGTCGAGGGTGGTCGGAAGCTTAGAGGTATCGACACCGACTTCCTTCATCTTGCCGACGTTGTACCAGTTCAGATCGGTGCCCAGGTACCAGGGGTATCCGTAGTGGCCCTCGATGTTCGGGAACTGGTAGGCCTTCGCAGCACTATCGACGTACTCAGAAACCTTCGCTCCTTCAACCTTGTCAAGGTCGACAAGAAGTCCGGTATCCGCAAGCTTGTATGCAAAGCCCGGGGGCAGGTTCAGAACATCGGGAAGCTCACCAGAGTTAGCTTGCTGGAGGATCTTATCCTCGTAGCCGTCACCAGGCTGATCAATCCACTTGACCTTGATGTCGGGGTTCTCAGCCTCGAAGTCCTTCACCAACTGCTCGAAGTAGGGGGTGAAACGATCGTTCTTCAGTGACCAAGTCTGGAAGGAAATCTCAGTAGTGCCGCCTGCTGAGCTAGAAGCACTGGAGGTGGAGCTTGCGCCGGATCCGCCGGTGCAAGCAGCGAGGCTGAATGCCGCAGCAAGTGCGACGCCAGTCACGATAGTGCGCGTCTTACGCATGGTCTTCTCCTTCGAAGGTTTTTTCGATGAACGCTGTGGAATTAGGAATCCCACGTTGAGAGGAAAATATTCTTTTCCTCGTCCTTGCTCTCACCCGAAGAGCGATAACAAGAACGATTCAATTCGATACGACGGACATCGCCCGCTAGTGCGAGTTCCATCCAGCGATCGAAATATTCGTGCCGAGCGTCGGTGTCGACGCGCGTCCACTCCTGTGCAGTCAGGGGGAGGGACGAACGTTGCTCACCGTGAGCTCGCACATCCGCCCAACGCTGAGCAGCACGATGGAAGGCCTCTCCAATGGGTTTTGGATTGCCATCCTGTCCCAGCAGTCCCAAGGAATGCTCGAGTGCCGGGAAATCCGAGAGGTCACGGGAGACATCGTGGGAGCACCACCAGGTCACTCCTTCGAGGCCGGGCGATACTCCGCCGCCTCGCTGCCCCATGAGAATTTCTACGGTATCTGTGAGGAACTGCGGAGCCTCTTCTGGATCCACGTAGTTCTCAGGTGCACCGATTTCTTGAAGCCATACTCCACGCGAGGGGTCCTCGGCCCACGCAGCTGCGAGTTCGCACAGGTAACGGGCAAACCACACGAGCTGCGGGGCACGAGCACCAAGACGCGGACCAACCCGACCAAAAATCCATGAATGGACAGTGGTGAGATCCCCCAATGACGTGGCCATTTGGGGAGAAAAAGGCTGGTCGTTTTCAAACCATAGATCGTCATCATGACTGTGGGTGTGAACGCCTTCGGGCCACTCTTCACGGGCAGTACCGAGCATTTGCTCCAACCAGCGTCCTGCCTCTTCCTCACTTACTTTGTGAGGGAAAGGATGACGCGATGCGGCAAATTGGAAGAACTCATTGCCAATCGACAAGCCACTAGCGGCGGGGATACCACGCAGAGCCTTAGCCATCTCGCTGACCAGATTACGTTCTGCTTGAACGACATCCGGGTCAGTAAAGAGATTGCGTCGATGCCACGAGGTGACCCACGAAGGTAGGAAGTCAAAAGATGAGAGGTGTCCTTGAAGGACATCCACAGTCACCTGAAGACCGCACTCCCCCGCAATTTCAACCACGGTTGCAACATCGTCAATTGCCTTTGGGCGAATGAGAGTGCGATTGGGTTGAAGTAGCGGCCACAGCGGGAAAATCCTCACGTGGTCAGCACCGATAGCGCGGATCGCGTGGAAATCATCCCGCACGGCCTCGGAGTCAAAATCCAACCACGAATGGAACCATCCCTGCCGGGGAGTGTAGTTCACACCGAACTTCATGACGACTCACCTATTCACTTCGCGAAGGAAACCCGCAGCGTAGTGATCTGGAAGGCAGACAGATCGAAGCTCCACTCCCCTTGGCCATCGCGGAGCTCGGGTTCACTTTCGCTCGGACGGTAACGCAGATCGCAAGCGGTGACAGAGCCAGCCTTGGGGGCACGGAAGGTGACGCGTGAGGGCCCACCTTCGGCCTCGTACAGGCGGATCACAAGGTCACCACTGCGGTCAGGAGCCAGGGCAACAGACTCAACGACCGCACCACTGACGCTGAAAGGAGCATCGACGGGAGCGCCACTGACCTCTCGCTCACCCAGGTTAATCTGCTGACCGGCAGCGACTGCCTCGAGAACCGAGGCGTCGGGAACGACCCTGAAATTCCACTGGTGGTGCCCCTGATCCTGATCGGGATCGGGGAAACGGGCCGACTTCACCAAGGTGGCACGCACCTGCGACCAGGTACCGCGCCTGTCGTTTTGGTGACGCGTGACATCCCACCCATAGGTGGCATCGTTTGCGATCGCCCACGAACGCGAGGCATTTTCCAAGCGGACCCAGCGGTGAGCAGAAACCTCAAAGCGGTAGGCATCCCACGAGGTATTCTCATGGGTCGGACGGGTAATGTAGCCCATCTGCGTTTCGTACTGGGCATGATCGGTGTGGAGTTCAACCGGGATCGAGAGCTTGAGAAGCTTTTCGTGCTCGTGCCAATCGGCCTCAACATGGAGGTCAATTGCTTTGCTTCCAGAGGTGAAAATCCAGACCAACTCCATGCTGGAAGAATCAATCCGTGCGGTGGAATGAATCTCTACGCGATCGTGCTCAACAACAACATTGGACACCGAACGGTCAGTGACTACACGCAGCGAATTGCGGTAGAAGGGATCCAAATCCCAGGCGTCCCACATATTCGGAAAATCCTGATGAATATGGAATTCTCCGGCCTTTTGACCGGCGGGAATCCACTCGCGATCAGATTCAATTTCTCGCAGCGAGGTCAGTTCGCCGCTTGCAGAAACACGCGCCTTGAAGAAGGCGTTCGTAATTTCGTAGCCATCGTCAACCTGGAGCAGGTGAACACCCTGGGAGTCCTTTTCTTCCACAGGAGCGGCAACTGACAGAGGTGCAGTTCCATGAAGCGGGAAGGAAGAGGCGTTGGCAAGCAGTTCCCCGGTCTGACCGTCCTTGCTTGACGCAGTAAGAAGCGTGAGCGCCTTCTGAATGAGCGTTTCACAGCCTTCACGAATCTGCTTATGAAGCTCACGGACTTCACGGTAGACCCAAGCGATAGATGTTCCGGGAAGGATGTCGTGGAACTGGCACAGCAAGAGGGTGCGCCAGTAGGAACGAAGCTCCTCATAGGGGTAATCCATCAAGCCCTGAATTGCCGCGTAGGAACACCAAAGTTCAGTCTCGCGCAGGATCGATTCGCCGCGACGGTTGCCTTGCTTCGCATCGATCTGCGAGGTGAAGGTGCCGCGGTGCAGCTCAAGATAGAGCTCACCAACCCACACCGGGATCTGGTCGGCATCTTCCAAAGCCCGATCAAAGAACTGCTTTGGAGTTTCCATGACAACTTCAGGGGCGCCGCGGAGGGAGCGGAAGCGGTCAATGCGTTCAAGCATTTCACGGGTGGGGCCGCCACCGCCGTCACCGTAGCCGAAGGGCATGAGGGAAACACTTGCGTGTCCCTTGTCCTTGAAGTTTTCGACGGCGTGAGTGAGGTTTTGGCCGGTAACTTCCGCACCGTAGGTGTCCATCGGCGGGAAGTGCGTAAAGATTCGCGATCCATCAATGCCTTCCCACAATAGGGTGTGGTGCGGAAAGGTATTGACCTGGTTCCATGAAATCTTTTGCGTCAGGAAGCGTTCAATTCCGGCTTCTCGAGCAATTTGAGGAAGCGCAGCAGAGTAGCCGAAAGAGTCAGGAAGCCAGATTTCTTGGCACGAGGCGCCAAGTTCATTTTCGAAGAAGTCCAAGCCCTCAACCAGCTGTCGGCACATTGCCTCGCCGCCGGGAAGAACAGCATCCGGTTCGACCCACATTCCGCCTACGGGAACGATTCTGCCCTTTGCAACAAGCTCACGTACGCGTTTGAAAAGTTCAGGGTCGTCTTCCTTAAGCCAGGCGGCATGTTGGGCAGCAGGAAGGGCAAAGATCAAGGAAGAACCGTCCTCGATAAGACGGACGACGTTGGCAAGAGTCCTGTTGACCTTGCGACGCGTTTCGCGCAGTGGCCACAGCCATGCAGAGTCAATGTGTGCATGGCCAACAGCGCTGATTCGGTGCGCTCCGGGGTAAGCAGCAGCCTCCATAAAAGGCTGAAGAACTTGACGTGCTGCGCCGGCAGTTCCAACCACATCGTCAAGATCAAGGCAATCAAGTGCACGATTGAGTCCCAACAGGACATCCCATTCATGATCACCAAAGTGAGGCGCTGCCTCGATCATCTCGTGCAGAACTTGAATATCCAGTGCCAGAGCGTAGACATCTTCGTTGACGACGACAAGGTCTGCTTGGCGGAAGTGGTACAGCTCTTGGTGCGAAGCCGTGAGCTTGTCGCCATCGTGAGTGGGCTGGAAGGGAGGAATGCCCAAAAGTAAGGGGTTTGCCGCTGCCTCAATGACGTAGTCGATGTCACTTCCAGCCTTTTGCGCAACAGGAAGCCACCGGCTTCGAGGGTTCAGGGCCTTGACAGTCTTCCCCAACAGATCCCTTACCAGTGCTTCAGCATGGAAACCTACAGAGTGTTCTTCAAATCCCAGATCAATCCGAAGTTCAAGACGCTGACCTTGCGAAAGTGCCAAATCGTTGGGAACTTGACCATGGAGCTTGAACCACGTTGTCTGCCATGCGCCGCCCCATGTCTGTCCCAATTCAAAAGGAGTGAAGTCAGCTTTCATGGCCTGAGCAAAACGAACTGGCTCCGAGATCACACCGTCTTCTAAAGGCTGGCGCCACTGAGTGACATGCAGCGAAGAAATCTTCGTGTACTCGCGCGGAAGGATTCGTTCCTTCAATGTGCGTGTCACACGCTGCATGAGGATTTCTTGATTATCGTGCATCACGTCTCCGTCTTCTGCAGTACCTCTACTTCGAAGCACTGCTTTTAGAATAACAACTAATCCGGTTTAGTACGAGGTAAACTTATAACAATCCGATTACGACCAGAGAAGGTATCGCAATGACGCGTCCAACAATCCGTGATATTGCGCGAGAAGCAGGCGTCTCCCGCGCAGCCGTATCATTCGCCCTCAACGATCGTCCCGGCGTTTCGCCTACCACGCGAGCAAGAATAATCGATATCGCAGCCAAGATGGGATGGCGCCCAAATGCGACGGCACGCGCACTTTCCTCCTCACGCTCCAACGCAGTTGGCTTGGTCCTGCAACGCCCACGTGTCAATAATTCTTCGGAGCGCTTCTTCTTCGAATTCATTACCGGAATTCAGGACGCCTTAGACAACAGCGGTATCGATCTTCTCCTCCACCTTTCCCACTCAATGGAAGAAGAACTCAAGGCATATGAAAACTGGTGGGCTCAGGGGCGCGTCGACGGAACAATTGTGGTTGACCCCCGCGACTGTGATCCCCGTCCATCAAAGCTCAATGAATACGGGCTTCCAACCGTCGTTATCGGGCAAAAGTTTGATAAATGCGGCGCGGTTATTGGTGACGACGAACAGATGGTGCGCATTCTTGCACTTCACTTGGCCGAGCAGGGGTGCCGACACATTGCATTCGTCTGCGGCTTTTCATCCTTCACGCACATCCAGCAGCGCATTGCCACCCTGCACAATTTTGGTCAGGAGAACGGAATCGCAATCACCATCGCGGCGAATAACGAGTTTTCCGAGGCCTCAGCGCTTCATGCAACACAAGCACTATTAGCTTCAAGCAATCTCCCCGACGGAATCATCTTCGCTAACGAAATCTTGACTTTGGGCGGCTTACAGGCAATTGCTCACGCGGGGCTAAAAAGCGGTAAGGATATTAAGGTCTGCTCCTGCGAAGACTCCCCTATGTTAGGAATGTTCTCTCCCGCTGTTACTGCGATATCTCGAAATCCCGCAACACTTGGGTTTGCAGGTGCACAACTCCTTCTGGAGCAGCTACAGGGTGAAAACCCCCGCACAGTTTCCGATCAAGAACCCACGCTTATCGCTCGATCTTCAACCGCGTCAACCCAATAAGCTACTCATCCTCGAATCGGAGATGAGTGAAAACACATACATATACCTTTGATGAGGATAGGGATTTTAGTAAGCTTTACCTTATCTAATTAAGGAAGGTTTATGCCTCGTCATCGTATTGTCATCATTGGTTCCGGCTTTGCAGGATTGACTGCCGCACGTCGCCTCAAGCATGCAAACGCCGACATCACCATTCTTGCCCGTACATCACACCATCTTTTCCAGCCTCTCCTCTATCAGGTCGCGACTGGAATTCTCTCTGAGGGCGATATCGCGCCAACTACGCGCGAAATCTTACGCAAGCAGAAGAACGTCGAGGTCTTCCAGGCGCTCGTCGAAGATATTGACGTCGAAAATCGAATTGTCAAGTGGCGTAACCACAACGAATACGCTGAGACTCCCTATGACACCCTGCTTGTCGCTGCAGGCGCAGGCCAGTCCTATTTCGGCAACGATCACTTCGCAGTTTTTGCGCCGGGTATGAAGACCATCGATGATGCACTCGAGCTTCGAGCACGAATCTTTAGCGCTTTCGAACAGGCTGAAATTGCCAACGACCCCGAAGAAATCCAACGCCTTCTTACCTTCGTCGTCGTTGGTGCGGGCCCCACTGGTGTTGAGATGGCAGGACAGATCCGAGAGCTGGCTTCTAAGACACTCAAGGGAGAATTCCGTCGTATCGATCCCACTCAGGCGCGAGTCATTTTGGTCGATGGCGCCTCCTACCCACTTCCGCCTTTCGGCGAGAAGCTTGGCCACAAGACCTGGGCAGAACTGGAAAAGCTGGGCGTTGAGCTCAAGATGGATGCTTTTGTCACCAATGTGGACGCTGAAGGTGTCACCCTGAAGTACAAATCAGGTGAGGAAGAGACCATCGAATGTGTCTGCAAGGTATGGGCAGCGGGCGTTTCGGCCAGCCCCCTTGGAGCGCAGATTGCGAAGGCCACGGGCGCTGAGGTTGATCGAGCAGGCCGTGTCCTGGTCAATAAGGATCTCACCCTTCCCGGTCACCCTGAAATCTTTGTTCTAGGTGACATGATGTCTTTCCCGGGTGTCCCTGGAGTAGCGCAGGGCGCAATCCAGTCCGCGCGTTTTGCAGCAGATACTGTTCTGGCCCGTTTAAACAACCGCTCCCCCAAGCGAAGTGAATTCTCATACTTCGACAAGGGATCCATGGCAACCATTGCCCGGTTCAAGGCTGTCGTGCAAATGGGTAAGATGGAATTCACTGGTTTCATGGCATGGGTTTCGTGGTGTTTCCTCCACCTGCTCTACATCGTTGGCTTTAAGTCGCAGGTGGGAACGCTGGTGAACTGGTTCTTCAGTTTCCTTTCCGGTGCTCGTTCTCAGCGCACGACCACAAACCAGCAATTGGTTGCACGTCTAGCGATGGAGCAACTGGGTAGCGGAGTTTCCGGCAAGCTCGTCGCCGGAGAAGATGTCGTCGAAGAGATTGTTCAGGCAGCCCAAGAAGAATCTCACGAGGCCGAGGATTCGCAACCGGATAACGCTGAGTAGACGCCGCGTAAGTTTGCAAAAAGATTGGGGTCGGAAGCTTAAAGCTTCCGACCCCAATTCTGTGGGCCCTACCGGGCTCGAACCGATGACCTTCTGGGTGTAAACCAGATGCTCTAGCCAACTGAGCTAAAGGCCCAAAGCACGTTCTGTATTGAACACACCAGTACAGCATAGAGTACAAGCAGCAATTACTTGGAATCAGACGCTGTGAGATGTATTGCGCACACTGCAAAAGAGCAAGCACAATGCCGTCCAAGCAAGACGAAATCGCGCGAAAACTCAGTGCTTTCTCGAACGTGCGGTGAGACGAATACCAGCCCATTCAGGAGCCAGCGCACTTGCCGAGGTCGCGTGCAGCCCGGCAGTATGAGCAGCCTCTTCAACATCAGAAACCGGGACAGTTCCGGGACGTCCGGGCTTGGGAATCAAAACCCAGATCAGGCCACCATCGTCAAGGTTTGACATGGCATCGACCAACAGGTCCGCCAGATCTTCCTCTTCAGCGTCATCCGCACGCCACCATACGATCGCTCCATCGACGACATCTTCGTAGTCGGGATCGACAAGCTGATTACCGCTCTCATCTTCAGCGAGTTGGCGCAGCGCTTGATCCGCATCATCGTCAACGTAGAACTCTTGAATAATCTGGCCCTTCGTGAACCCTAGCTTGACACTCACCGGAGTTCCCCTTCGAGCCACGACACAGACAGTGTTACATCGCTTTTCACGGCTTCAATCGTAATGCACACAGCGCAATTATTTTTTATTTCTCTCGATTCCTGTGATTTTCTCAGCAAAGCACCATCTTTGGCCTTAACAAATGAGGCGTGAATCATGGGCCAGAAGTCCCATTTTCACTCGCATTTTCCACTCGCAGGTACCAAAATAGACCTGTAAGCACGAGGGCGTGCCCTACCAGGCGCTTCCGCTAAGTTAATCAGAGGAGTTCGAGATCCAGTGAGCGAGAACCACCCCGTCGTCAACGGGTTACTCAGCCAGGTACCCGACAATGACCCCGCAGAAACCTCAGAATGGGTCGAGTCACTGAGTGGCCTGATCGAAGAAAAGGGCGGCCCACGTGCGCGCTACATCTTGCTGCACATGCTCGATGAGGCACGCCGCAAGGGAATCCAACTTCCTCAGGAATACACGACCCCCTACGTCAACACGATTCCTGTCGATCAAGAACCTTACTTCCCTGGTGACGAGGCCATGGAGCGCCAGTACCGCCGCTGGATCCGCTGGAACGCAGCGGTCCAGGTAACCAGGGCTCAGCGCCCCGGCATCAAGGTCGGTGGGCACATCTCCTCCTACGCTTCGGTTTCAACGCTCTACGAGGTAGGCCTCAACCACTTCTTCCGCGGTAAGGATCACCCGGGCGGCGGCGACCACGTCTTTTTCCAAGGTCACGCCTCTCCCGGACCTTACGCGCGAGCTTTCATTGAAGGGCGTCTCTCTGAAGAAGAGATGGACGGATTCCGCCAGCAGGTTTCCACTCCTCACGGACTCCCCTCTTACCCCCACCCCCGCCAACTCCCCAACTTCTGGGAGTTCCCGACCGTCTCCCTTGGCCTCGGGCCAGCAGAGGCGATCTACCAGGCTTGGTTTGATAAGTACCTGCACCTGCGTGGCATTAAAGACACCTCACTGCAGCGCACATGGGCCTTCTTGGGCGATGGCGAAATGGACGAGCCCGAATCTCGTGGCATGCTTCAGCTTGCCGCGCAGCAGGGACTCGACAATCTGACTTTTGTTGTTAACTGCAACCTGCAGCGCCTTGATGGCCCGGTTCGTGGCAACGGCAAGATCATCCAGGAACTCGAAGCCTTCTTCAAGGGTGCGGGTTGGAACGTTATCAAGGTCATCTGGGGTCGCGGTTGGGACCAGCTTTTGGCCTCGGATAAGGATGACGCGCTTATTCACTTGATGAACGAAACTCTGGATGGTGACTACCAGACCTTCGGCGCAAATGATGGTGCATACATTCGTGAGCACTTCTTTGGCCGCGATCCGCGGACCAAGGCAATGGTTCAAAACTGGACCGACGATCAGATTTGGGCATTGCAGCGCGGCGGTCACGATTACCGCAAGGTTTACGCCGCATACAAGGCTGCAACCGAGCACACCGGCCAACCGACTGTGATCTTGGCTCACACTATTAAGGGCTATGCACTGGGTAGCCACTTCGCTGGTCGTAACTCGACGCACCAGATGAAGAAGCTCACCGTGGAAGACGCAAAGCTTCTGCGCGATCGTCTGCAGCTTCCCATCACCGATGAAGAGCTGGAACGCGATCCCTACATGCCTCCTTACTACATGCCGCCGGCAGATCACCCTGCTCTGCTGTACATGAAGGAACTGCGTGAGAAGCTGGGCGGTTGGGTTCCCGAGCGCCGCGATCACCAGCCGAAGCTTCCTGAGCTTCCCTCGAAGCCTTTCGAGGCCCTTTCTAAGGGATCCGGCAAGCTCGAAGTTGCGACCACTATGGCTTTGGTGCGCCTGATCAAGGACCTCATCAAGGACAAGAACGTCGGCAAGTACTTCGTTCCGATCATCCCCGACGAGGCACGCACCTTCGGTCTGGATGCCATCTTCCCCTCGGCGAAGATCTTCAACACGACGGGTCAGGCCTACACTCCGGTTGACGCAGATATGATGCTGTCCTACCGCGAGTCCGAGCAAGGTCAGGTTCTACACACCGGTATTACCGAGGCCGGTAGTGCGGCAGCATTCCAGGTGGTCGGCACCGCTTACGCCACTCACAACCTGCCGATGGTTCCCTTCTACATCTTCTATTCGATGTTCGGGTTCCAGCGCACAGGTGACCAGTTCTGGGCCGCGGGAGATCAGCTTTCAAAGGGCTTTGTTATCGGTGCGACCGCCGGGCGTACAACCCTTACCGGTGAAGGCCTGCAGCACATGGATGGCAACTCCCCCGTTCTGGCATCTACGAACCATGCCTTTGTCACATACGATCCCGCTTATGCCTACGAATTGCGGTACATCATGGCTGACGGCCTTGAGCGTATGTACGGCGACGCGGGCGGACGCGACCCGAATGTCATGTACTACCTGACGGTGTACAACGAGCCCATTCACCAGCCTGCAGAGCCCGAAAACCTTGATGTCAACGGACTTATTAAGGGCATTTACAAGGTCGACGATCACGCAAACTTCGGAGGCCCGAAGGCTCAGCTGCTCGCATCCGGTGTCGGCGTGCCGTGGGCACGCAAGGCACGAGAGCTGCTTGCACGTGATTGGGGTGTCGACGCAGCAGTTTGGTCGGTCACCTCGTGGACCGAGCTTCGTCGCGAGGCACTGGACGTGGAAGAGTTCAACTTCCTCCACCCGAACGAGCCTCAGCGTACACCCTTTGTTTCCAGCCAGCTGCAGGGAACTGAAGGCCCCTTCGTGGCGTCTTCTGACTTTGACCGCCTTCTGCCCGACCAGATTCGTCAGTGGGTGCCCGGTGACTACTACGTCTTGGGTGCTGATGGCTTTGGCTTCTCTGATACTCGTCGCGCGGCTCGCCGTTGGTTCCACATCGATGCCGAGTCGATGACGGTTCGCGTTCTGAAGGCACTGGCTGACCGTGGTCAGATTGATCCTTCGGTTGTTCAGCAGGCAATCGACCGCTATCAGCTGTTCAACTACGCGATTTCCGGAGCGGATCACGCCGGCGAAGAGTAAACATTTCTAAGCCTGCGTATTGCCAAGCGCAGGCAAAGCTCAGTGGGTGGTGAGGTTCTCGAAACCTCACCACCCACTTTTCAACGTTCTAACAAAACGACACAGATTCAAATAGCAAGAGTCTGAAAGTCGAAACTGCTTGCGCTCTTTCAGCCTCTGGCGTAGTGTCTGTTGAGTAGGCATCGATGCACCGTGTCAGTGGCGATATGGAGGTAAGTAGAGTGTTACCTGAATCTGCAGTGCTTACCCCCCCCCTCAGCAGCACTGTATCGGAACTCCCCAATCAAGCTACAACGGGATTGAAACAATCTCATGGGATTTCACAACAAATGTCGATGCAATGTTTGCTGCCGACACCCTATTCCAAACTTTGATTGATAACCTTACCAACGCAGCGAACGACGCTTATGCCGCTAGACGTATCATGGATGGTCAGGCAGCAGCGTGCGTCCCACTGGCGCGAGGAGATTTAAGTCGTATCGAAAACTCGGCATTAGACATCGCAACACTCGTTAAGAGCTTGCGGAGCACACTATCTACCTATGCGTGGAGTATGAAAAAAATCCGCGAAGACTTCCGATCGATAACCGCTGACGCACAAAAGGCATCTCTGGCCGTCAGTACATACAGTCACGCACTGTCCTCTTAGGGAAAATTATGGATTCAAACATTCTTTTTACTGCTTTAGGGCTTCCTTTTGGCTGTTTGGGACTGTACGTCTGGTACGTGGAGACATATACGGACACCCCATTGGCTCAGTTTTGGCGGGCATTCAGCAAGGAGAATGTGCCACAGCGCGTCAACGAAATTGCCATTCCGTTGTGGATGCTTTGCATGATCTCAGGTTCTCTCTTGCTGTTTTCTATAAAGATCGCTCTGCCACAGCACATCCAATCGGTTATTGCTGGAAGTATTCCTTTCTTCCTCATACTCAGCATTGTCTTTTTATTGCCGATTCCGATTCCGCACCTAGTGGACCAACAGTGGCAGTGGCACAAGCGCCAAGGATTTCTCGATGAAAATCGCCAAATCATCGCTCCTACACCGAACCAGGTCAATACTTTGACATTCACATTTGGAAATATCTCAATGTCTTTAACCGCGACAATGGAACTCCCCGACACATGGAGGGCGTTATCTCTCCCGAATCCGAAGGCGATACTCACTCCACAGATTCCGCCAATAGTTAATGCGACCTCCGCACACCCCCGTTCCCCATTAGATGATGCTCTCTTTGTTGCAGTCGGAATTCCGGAAAAAACGACAGGCTTCCGACCAAATTTCATCGTGACCATCGATTTAATGGGGAAAAGCCCGATACCCCTCGATGGAATTATTCCCGGCTGGATGACTATCGAAGAGACACGTTTTCCGATCCCAAGTGATGACACACTAATGACTACCGGCCTTTACGTTGACGAAGGACTCTCCTACACAGCGATCCAGTGGACCTGGACTCAGGCAGTTAGTAACAGAACTGTCCGCCTCTATGCGACAGCAACCGCAACAACGACTTCAATTAATTCAATCGCTGATCAACTTCCCCGAATGCTCGAAACTTTACAGGTCACTCCATGAATACAAAAGATCGCCCCACAATTTCAATTCCGACTTTCCTCACAGAAGCGTTTCGCACTGCGGCTCTCACATCAGACAATAGCGAAAGAGTATGGTTAGAAGCTGAAAAAGCAGCTGGACAGCACATTGAATCCGTTTATTCTACAGGCTGCCTAACCGAGGACGCGGTGAATATCAGTAGCATGTGAGCTTCCAAGAGAATTACCTGCCACCTTCTTACTCTGTCTTTTAAAATTTACTTGAGATAAGTAAATACACGTCAAAGGAAAAAATACTTGCAGGGTTCAGCTACTCAGCGTAGTGTCTGTTGTATAAGGAGCGATGCACCGTATCAGTGGCGATGTGGAGGTAAGTAGAGTGTTACCTGAATCTGCAGTAATTACCCCCCCTCAGCAATACTGTGTCGGAACTCCCCAATCAAGCTACGACAGCGTCAGGACGATCTCATGGACCTTTGCGATTGATGTCGACGGCCTGTTTGCAGCTGATCAGCAATTTCGGACAATGATCAGCCAGCTTCAAACTTCAGCTCAAGACGCTAATGACGCGCGACACCTCATTGAATTACAGCTCGCATCATGTGTCCCTCACGCTGCAGAGGACCTCAAAAAACTTGAAAACAGCGCACTGGACACCGTGAAACTTTTAGAGCTGTTACGGGTGGCTATATCTACGTATGCTTGGGCAGTCCAAAAAGTCCGCGATAATTTTCGATCGATAAGAGAAGACGCAAGAAAAGCTGGGCTAACAGTGAGCGAATGCGGCGAAAGTGCTTTCATTCATCTATCAGAACAGCAGTGCGATTCATATTCGGCACTTTTTTCTTCTCTCAGCCAACGATGCGCATGGACGAAGAACAACTTAGAATCAGCAAACTACCAGTTTGCGACTGATCTCTCGGAAATAGACACCAGCAACATCGAACGAATCCTAGGGAGTTTAGTAAAGCGCTTCCGTGATAAGTTCCTTCCTCCGCAGGGCTACCACGCTGAGTGGAAGATGCCAAAGTACATACAAGGCCTTGTAAACGATGGAGTTAAGACGTTCCACGGCGCATACTTGTTTAATAAAAATGCGATCTTTTCTCCTAATGAAAACTACGTCCATCTCAACTCCTGGCGCAGGTTCATAGAGCGTGGAAAACTCAGCAACTGGAAACCAACCCGCGGCCGGCACGTTCACCAAGCTCGGCACGGGCCTAAGGTGCCCGAAGGAGCAAAGCCCGGACGCTTGGCACAGAACAGCGGAGAGGTTACCCAGGCAATTCATGTTGACGGAGAAGCTTCTTCTATCCTTAAGAACGTATCTAAACTTGAGTCCGGAGCGAAGCTTTTAGGTGGAGGTGTAGCCATCGCAGGAGGAGGGCTAAGCGCCTTGGAGTCCTATCAATCCGATACCTACCACCACCCCGGAATGGGCGAAGGAACAAAAATCGCACGCGCAGGAATTAAAGGTATTGCTACTGCGGGACTTGGCTATGCCGGGGCTACTTACGGCGCACAGATCGGAGCCGCGCTCGGTGCACCCCTCGGCCCTCTAGGAATCGTCGCAGGAGGACTTATCGGAGGGGTACTAGGTGGTTGGATGGGAAGTAGCGCAGGGGACACCGTCGCTACCCTTTTTAACGATAAAGCATTGGCTTCGTAAGCATCGGTCGAGAGCGCAGTAGCAATGAGCAGTGAACTTGGTGCAGTTATCCCAGGATTAATTCTCTTTCTCATCGGATTATTCATCTGGTGTTCAGAAACATACAGCGATGCGCAAATTGCTGTTTTCTGGAGGGATATGTCCAGTGATTTCTATTCAAAACGAGGAGCGAGCATACGCCGCCTCGCATGGACGTTATCTGCAATTTTCGGCGGCACAGGTGTACTTCTAAACAGCGCTGGCGCACCGGACTCACTCGTTTTTATCACTGCTGTCTTCGGGTTCTCCTTCTTTCTTCTCATTGCTGTCCTCTATTTCCTTCCGCTCCCGGTCCCTCGCTGCCTAGATGCGCAGTGGCAGTGGCACAAGCGCCACGGGCTTATTGACGAAAACGGGAAGATCATCCCCCCGACCCCTCACCAAACCAATTATTGCTCGTACGCCCTTGGAGGTGAAACCGTGACCATCAAAACAAGCATGGAACTCCCCGACACATGGAGGGCGTTATCTCTCCCGAATCCGAAGGCGATACTCACTCCACAGATTCCGCCAATAGTTAATGCGACCTCCGCACACCCCCGTTCCCCATTAGATGATGCTCTCTTTGTTGCAGTCGGAATTCCGGAAAAAACGACAGGCTTCCGACCAAATTTCATCGTGACCATCGATTTAATGGGGAAAAGCCCGATACCCCTCGATGGAATTATTCCCGGCTGGATGACTATCGAAGAGACACGTTTTCCGATCCCAAGTGATGACACACTAATGACTACCGGCCTTTACGTTGACGAAGGACTCTCCTACACAGCGATCCAGTGGACCTGGACTCAGGCAGTTAGTAACAGAACTGTCCGCCTCTATGCGACAGCAACCGCAACAACGACTTCAATTAATTCAATCGCTGATCAACTTCCCCGAATGCTCGAAACTTTACAGGTCACTCCATGAATACAAAAGATCGCCCCACAATTTCAATTCCGACTTTCCTCACAGAAGCGTTTCGCACTGCGGCTCTCACATCAGACAATAGCGAAAGAGTATGGTTAGAAGCTGAAAAAGCAGCTGGACAGCACATTGAATCCGTTTATTCTACAGGCTGCCTAACCGAGGACGCACTGAATCTGTTTGTCCCTATCCAGAAGAGCATTCATCCGATCACTATTTATTCACTCTCACCTCATTACACACCCAACGTAATACGTCAGCTCTGTATTTTTCAGGCCCCGGTTTCGACAACAGTTTTACGCTCCGTCGGAGAAGAAAGTCATATCTATCTGATCGATACAGAAGAAACCCCCCACGTTTTACTGGCAAACTCACCGATCTTCACTCGTGAGAACGATTTCGACGCTCCAAGATACATTCAGTCGCAGGCAGTTGACGCACTTAGTAGAGGTGATATCGAAGAAGCCAAAGGACTGCTCGTAGATCGGACGACTCGATATATGAATCCAAGGTTTCACCGGGAAATTGAGGAAGATAACTGGGAATATTCGGCGTGGACTCGATGGAAGCGCGTTGCCAGCCGCTATGAGCCAATTTCCAGCATCGCAGCGCTATCAATGCCTTCGGCAAGCTACAAGATCGCAACCTCACGTGTGCCATCCAGCTACCTCGCTCCGCCCTGCATGGTTCGTAAACAACGTTCAGATCCGGCACGAGTTGGGCTCGAGGGCTACTATCAAACGATGCTCTGGTGCGAGCTCGCCAACTACTTCAACCTTTAGGAGGTAAGGTGTCTCAGGATATCGATTGGCGTCCAGAGCAGGTGGCGCAAGCGGCGAAAAAAGCTGATGACGCCGGAGAAAGTGCGACAAAAACACGACTCTCTTCAATCCCAGCTGCTGGCACTAGCCAGGAAATACTCGATTCATTGATTGGTGAAATAAACAATCTAGCCGATCAGATAGCATTCGCTGCTGCAGGGATATCGCATGCGGTGACAGAGGTAAACCAAGCATTTATCCACGTTGAAGCAGACAATCAGGATATAGCCAAATCGGCGATTCTTTCATCCTGAAATAACCACCAATTTGGGAGCCCACCTGGTTTAGGCCGAGAGAGCTAATCTCCCGCTCTCGAACTGAACAAGAAGATCAGTCGACCTGCGCGCCTCGGTAATGAGGGTTCGCAAGGTTTTCTGGCGAAAGAATCGCCTCGACCTCTTCATCCGAAAGCAATCCCATCTCTGCAATCACTTCGCGAACGGTCTTCCCCTCTGCAGCAGCACGCTTACCAACAACATCACCGAGGTGGTGCCCGATCACGTCGTTGAAGTAGGTGACAATACCAATCGAGTTCTCAACGTAGGAGCGGCAGACCTCGGCATTTGCCGTGATTCCATTGACGCAGCGCTCACGAAGAGTGTCGCACGCATTCACAAGAAGATCGATGGATTCGAAGGTTGCTTGCGCAATAACCGGTTCCATGACATTCAGCTGAAGCTGCCCGGCTTCGGCAGCCATCGTTACGGTCTGGTCATTTCCGATGACCTTAAAGCAGACCTGGTTGACGACCTCGGGAATAATCGGGTTTACCTTCGCAGGCATGATCGACGAACCTGCAGCCATCTCAGGAAGATTAATTTCATTCAAACCAGCGCGTGGTCCCGAAGCAAGCAAACGAAGGTCATTACAAATCTTCGACAATTTCACGGCTGTGCGCTTAATTGCTGCATGCATTGACACATACGCACCGGTATCGGAAGTCGCCTCAACCAAGTGGGTTGCAGCCTTGACTCGAGAGCCGGTAATGCGACGCAGGTGACGAACAACTACGTCCTGATAACCAGTAGGGGTATTTAAGCCCGTACCGATCGCCGTTGCACCCAAGTTCGTTTCCAGGAGAAGCTCTGCATTCACCTCAAGACGCGGGTCTTCCTCACGAAGCGTAACTGCAAAGGCCGACATTTCCTGTCCAAGCGTCATCGGTACCGCATCCTGCAGCTGAGTACGGCCCATGGTCAGCACATCACGGAATTCATCGCCCTTCGCCGCGAATGCATCAGCAAGATCCTCAACAGCTCTGCGAAGCCTCTCGACCTTTCCGTGAAGCGCCAAACGGAACGCAGTCGGATAGGCATCGTTCGTTGACTGCGAATGATTCACATGGTCATTGGGATTGATCACGTCATAATCACCGCGAGGAAGCCCAAGCATCTCCAGCGCACGATTCGCGATGACCTCATTGGCATTCATATTGACACTGGTACCCGCGCCACCCTGGAATTGATCAATCGGAAATTGATCCATGCAGGTTCCGTTAGTCAAGATATCGTCGCAAGCGGCAACAATAGCCTCTGCGGTCTTAGCACTGATTACATGGAGTTCACGATTCGCCAGCGCGCAGGCCTTTTTCACCTGGACGATTGCGTGGATCATCTCAGGAACTTGGTTGATTGTCCGACCACTGATTTGATAGTTCTCAAGGGCGCGAAGCGTGTGGATTCCCCAGTATGCCTCATCAGGAACTTCTCGCGTACCCAGCAGATCTTCTTCGATTCGTGCCACCTGTGATTCTCCTTGAGTTGGTGTGGTCGCAGACAATAACACCATTCTAGGTCAGAAGTTTGACGCTACTGCGCCAGCTCACCGACGCTGCTCGTAATATCGCCGATGGTCACCCATTGGGATACCACGGCATCCGGGATAGTGATTGCCAGTTCATGTTCGATGGCCGAAACAGCGGTATATAGAGATAAAGTGTCCAGATCAAGCGCGCTCAATAAGGATGAATCATCGATATTCTCTGGAACCACTGAAGCGTTTGAAACAAGCGCATCCTGCACAACGTGACGCACATGCTCAGCGCGTTCCCCTGCAGCCTGCTCACGTGCCCCTTCAATTGCCTCAACAGGGGCAGCATCAGAATTCGAGGCTAAGGCCTGTCCCAGCGCATCGCCTAAAAGGTCACCGATAGTACCCATAGATTATTAACCTACGCGGTTGAGCCAGCGAACAGGCGCTCCCGCTCCTGCGTGACGGAAGGGCTCCAGCTCATCATCCCAAGCCTGACCCAAAGCCAGATCGAGTCCTTCACGCAGCTCTTCATAAGAGCTTGCCTTTTCGATAGCTGCACGCACTCGGTCTTCGGGAACGACGACATTACCAACACTGTCCATCTGCGCATGGAAAATGCCCAATGACGGGGTATGCGACCAGCGTCCTGCATCGCAAGAAGGGCTGGCCTCTTCGGTGACCTCGTAGCGCAGGTGCTCCCATCCGCGCAGTGCCGAGGCCAAGCGGGCTCCCGTACCGGCGCTTCCCACCCAGGAGTATTCGCAGCGGAGCATTCCCGGGGCAGCCTCTTGGGGGGTCCACTGAAGGTGAACTTCACTTCCCAAGGCAGCACCGACAGCCCACTCGATGTGCGGACATAGAGCGGGCGGCGTTGAGTGTACGAAAAGTACACCGCGGGTATAGGACCCTCGCATTGTGGCCTCCTGTGTTTGAGGATCGTCTTCCCCTACGCCCTCAATCAAATACCACAGCAAACGGTGTACGCCTATTCTAACGCAAAAACTGCGGCGGATCGCGTGGGATCCGCCGCAGTTGTGCAAAGATCAGTTCGCGAGATCTGTCTTTTAATAGTTTGCCTCGCGAATTTCACGCAGAGCACGTTTACGCGTCTTGCGATCCAGTCGATCAATGTAGAGCATGCCGTCAAGGTGATCGCACTCGTGCTGAATGCAACGAGCCATCAGCTCTTCACCCTCGATCACTACTGGCTTTCCATCCAAGTCAACACCTTCGCAGCGGGCATACCATGCGCGCTGCGTGGGGAACCAGAGCTGGGGAACAGACAAACAGCCCTCGTCGCCATCCTGATACTCGTCTTTGCTGAGCTCAACGATCTTCGGGTTCAGAACGTAGCCGATCTCCCCATCGATGTTGTACGAGAATGCGCGCAGCCCCACACCGATTTGGTTTGCTGCAAGACCTGCACGCCCATCCATATCAACAGTCTCAAGCAAGTCTTCGACCAATGCCTTCACAGAAGCATCGATATCAGTAATGGGATCACAGGGGGTTCGAAGAACCGGATCACCGATCACACGGATCTCACGCAGAGCCATTTACTTATCCTCCCCCATCAGCTCACGATGAAGCTGCTCGATACGCTCAACCGCAGATTCAACCGGAACCTCGAAAGACTCACCGCTTGCACGGAGACGAATCTCGACCTTGCCCTCTGCCAATCCGCGGCCAATAACAACCGCAATCGGAAGACCAACCAGTTCTGCATCGGCAAACTTCACACCGGCAGACACCTTGCGACGATCATCAAAGAGGACATCGAAGCCATCACGGTCCAATGCCGATGAGATCGACTCAGCAGCCTCAAAAATCTCATCCGTCTTACCAGTAGCAAGAACGTGGACGTCAAATGGTGCAATATTTGCAGGCCATGCCAAACCGCGCTCGTCGCTATTGGACTCGGCAAGTGCAGCCAGAACACGCGAAACACCAATGCCGTAAGAGCCCATGGTGACAACCTGGCTCTTGCCGTTTTGATCCAGAACAGTCAGGCCCAGGGACTTTGCATACTTGCGGCCAAGCTGGAAGATATGACCAACTTCGATGCCGCGTTCCAAGTGAAGCGGACCAGAGCCATCTGGAGCCTGATCTCCCTCACGGACCTCGGCGGCCTCGATGGTACCATCGGCAGTGAAATCACGCCCCATCGTCAGCCAGTACACGTGCTTTCCGGGGGTATTTGCACCAGCGATCCACGTGGTTCCGTCAACCACGCGAGGATCAACCAAGAAGCGAATACCACCCACAGGATTACCATCCTCGTCGAGGTGGCGAGCAGGCGAATTCGGTCCTGCAGCCATGGGGCCGATGTAACCGGGAACCAGCTCGGGGTGCTTTGCCAGATCTTCCGGACCAGCCATTTCAACTTCCGCTGGTGCGACCGAAGCCTCAAGACGCTTCATATCGACATCGCGGTCACCGGGCACACCCAAGAGGACGACCTCACGCTCACCGTTAGGGTGCGTGAGCGTGACAACGAAGCTCTTCAATGTATCCGAAGCTTGCCAGGGACGATCATCGCGGGGGTAAAGCTCATTGGAGCGCTCAACCAAGGCCTCGATAGTCGGGGCATTGGGAGTTTCGCGCATCTCGAATTCGGGAATGCCATCGAAAGGAAGCGGCTGCGGAGCGGGGGTCACCACGGCCTCGGCGTTGGCGGCGTAGCCTCCCGGAGAACGCACAAAAGTATCCTCACCAATCGGGCTGGGGTGAAGGAATTCCTCGGAACGAGAGCCGCCCATGGCACCCGACATTGCGGAAACGATGACGTACTCCAAGCCCAGACGCTTAAAGATGCGCTCGTAGGCATCGCGCTCATTCTGGTAGGCAACATCCAGACCAGCATCATCAATATCGAAGGAATATGCATCCTTCATGACGAACTCACGGCCTCGGATCAGACCCGCGCGCGGACGGGCTTCATCACGGTACTTCGTCTGAATCTGGTAGATCGTCAGAGGCAGGTCCTTGTACGAGGAGTACTGGTCCTTCACCAAAAGGGTGAACATCTCCTCGTGGGTAGGAGCCAAGAGGTAGTCCCCGCCCTTACGGTCCTGCAGCTTGAACAAGGTCGGACCGTATTCATCCCAACGATCCGTCGCCTTGTAGGGCTCTGCAGGAAGAAGCGCAGGAAGGTGAACTTCCTGAGCGCCAATACGGTCCATCTCTTCACGAACAATTGCCTCTACCTTGCGCAACAGACGCAGGCCAAGAGGAAGCCACGTGTAGATACCGGGGGCAGTACGACGAATGTAGCCCGCGCGGACAAGGAGCTTATGGGAAACAACTTCGGCATCAGCCGGATCTTCGCGCAGAGTGCGCAGGAAGAAAGAGGAAAGAGTTCTTAACACACCTCAATCCTAAAGCACGGCGGGCACAGGCACGAAGCCTGCACCCGCCGTGGACTATTGTTCAGCTCACAAAGCCTCTGCTGCTTCCTTCAAATCACGCAGCATCGACATGGTCGAGTAGGACTCGGCACATACGCCGGCCCAGAGGCGCCAAACGGGAGTCGACTCGGTAGCCTGGTGACGCTCACGCAGGTGAAGGCGGGTACGTCCATTGGCCTCGGGAAGAAGAGCGAAAGTGCAGGTACCGGTGTACTCATCCACTTCGTCTTCCCACTCCAGATTGCGTCCCGGGGCGGGAACGCGGATCACCAGGCAATCGCCCTCCTGGCGGATCAGGACACGACCGTCCTCATCCTCTTCAAAAGCAGCGTCGATGACTTCCCAGACGCGAGTCGGCAGTGCATCAATCTCTACCGCACGATCAACGACGACATCAGCATTGGGAAGCTCAAGATCGCCGGGAAGGGAGACCGAGGCCTCGGAACGAGTCAGCCCAATACGGCGCGGAAAGCCCGTCGCGTAAATTGCGCCAGCACAGCCCAGGATCCCCAGAGCAGCTACGGTACGAATCTTCATAACAAATCCCCTTTGATCAGGCTGTGTTACATTCAATGTTCTTATACGGAAGGATACGTGAATTCTTCGCGATTGTGGCCCTTAGCGGACAACCGGGAGAACTTCGACAGATCCTTCGCCTTCTTCAAGTCCCATTTCTTCAGCAAGCAGGTTCGCATGCTTAATGAGGGTTGGGACAATGTCATCTTCGGGAACGGTTTCAACGACCTCCCCGCGGATGAAGATCTGCCCCTTGCCATTGCCCGAGGCCACACCGAGGTCAGCCTCACGAGCCTCGCCTGGGCCGTTCACCACGCAGCCCATGACGGCAACGCGAAGGGGAACAGTCAGATCCTTGAGGCCTTCAGTGACATTTTCTGCCAGCGTCCAGACATCAACCTGCGCACGCCCACAGGAAGGACAGGAAACAATCTCGAGGGTCTTCTCACGCAGGCCCATGAACTCCAAGAGCTTCGTGCCGACCTTGACCTCTTCAACAGGAGGTGCCGAAAGAGAGACACGGATCGTATCGCCAATACCATCAGCCAGAAGTACACCGAAGGCTGCGCAGGACTTAATGGTCCCCTGGAAAGCTGGCCCGGCCTCGGTCACGCCGAGGTGAAGCGGCCAATCACCCTTTTCAGAGAGTAAACGGTAGGCCTGAATCATGGTCAAAACATCGTGGTGCTTGACCGAAATCTTGAAATCATGGAAGTCGTTCTCTTCGAAGAGTGACGCTTCCCAGACCGCTGATTCGACAAGGGCTTCAGGGGTCGCACGACCGTACTTCTTGAGAAGACGCGGATCCAAAGAACCCGCATTCACGCCAATGCGAAGCGAAGTTCCATGATCGGAAGCAGCGCGGCAAATTTCCTTCACCTGATCATCGAACTTACGAATATTTCCGGGGTTCACACGGACCGCACCGCAACCGGCCTCAATCGCTGCAAAAACATACTTCGGGTTGAAATGAATATCAGCAATGACGGGAATACGCGATTGCTTGACAATAATCGGCAGTGCTTCAGCGTCCTTATCGGTCGGGCACGCGACACGAACAATGTCGCAGCCCGCTGCGGTGAGCTCTGCGATCTGCTGCAGGGTTGCACCGATATCGTGGGTCTTTGTTGTGGTCATCGACTGAACAGAAACGGGAGCACCCCCACCAACAGGCACATCCCCCACCATGATTTGACGAGTCTTGCGACGCGGAAAAGGAGCTTCGTGGACGCTGGGCATCCCTAAGTTAATTTCAGTCACCTTGTCATTATCTCCCACTTGTATGCAGCTGGCACCCGGGCCGGCCAGAGGCTGATGAAACCGATGAAAGCTCGCAGTGCCGTGAGCGACCTATTGCAGGCTGATTGGCACGACGATATCTGCAATCATCAGCAGAACCGTCATCGCAACCAAGATGGTGCCCATTGTGTATGTCAGAGGCATAAGCCGCGCAGTATCAACCGGAGGCGGTACTTCCCTTCCATGTACCCGAGCAAAGCCTCGCCGAATCCATTCATAGATTGCCGGAACGATATGACCGCCATCTAGCGGCGGGAAAGGAAGAAGATTAAACACAAAGAGCGCCATATTGAGGGATGCCAGAATCGACAGTAATAGCGCCGCCGATCGCATCCAGCCACCGCTGCTTGCCGTGACATCAGACGAGGTCGCATCTGCAGCAATCCGGCCAATACCGACAACCGACATGACTCCACCCGAATCACGGGGTGCACCGGTGAAAATCGAACGGGCAACATCCCACAGGGCGATTGGTAGACGGGCAACAACGCTCACAGTGCCGGTAAAGGTCTCCCCTACGGTAGAGGCGACAGTTCCTACGCTGGCGGATTGATATTCAGTCCCCGCAATGACACCGATACTGACATTATCTCCCGATCGCAGCGGATCGACATTCACGTGGAAAAGTTGGCCATTTCGCAGGTAGTCAATATCGATACTGCCCTGTGAGTCTGCAATGCTTTGACGCATCTGCTCCCACGAGGTCACGGCGCTCCCGTTGACTCCCGTGATCGTATCCCCCGCTCGAATACCTGCGGCGTATGCCGGCGCATCGACAGTGGCCCCCTGGGTAGTCAACTGCTGGGGAACCTCGCTCAGGGTCAAAGAGGCTTTGGGAATTCCAATCCCAACCAGAGCAATCGATAGGAAGAGAATCGAAAGGAATAGATTGACCAGAGGACCGCTGATCATGACGATGATCTTCTGTGCGGGATGAAGAAGATAAAAAGCCCGAGAACCGTAGCCTTGAGGAATTTCTTCCATGCTGGCCTCACGAGCCTCCTGGGCAAGGGTCGGCTTTCCGCGTCGATTCGTCGTTTTCACCCCGTCGCGAGCCGGTGCAAACATCCCTACCAAACGAACGTAGCCACCCAGAAGAATCGCTCGAAGAGAATAGGTCGTCTCCCCTTTTTTGACGCCAAAAATCTGAGGTCCAAAACCAACAGCAAACTCTGGAACGTAAACGCCAAATTTCTTTGCAGGAATCATATGGCCACATTCGTGAAGTGCGACAGAGATCAACAACCCCACGACGATGACTAGTACACCGATAATTCCCACGAAAATCCTTTTTCTTTCCTCTCACATGATGTGAGAACGAGCAGAAGCTTTGGCCCACTCTTGGACGCCAAGAATATCGTCTAGCGTAGGCTCATCGATGCCTTGGTGCTCGGCCAGAACTTCCTCAAGAAGATCCACAATTGACAGATACGCAAGCTGCCCACGCAGAAATGCATCAACAAAAACTTCGTTTGCAGCGTTGTACACGGCGGGATGGGTCGGCGATTCAGTAACAGCCGCTCGTGCCAGATTGATTGCAGGGAAAGTCTGCGAATCGACCGGCTCAAAAGTCCATTCTTGTTGCTGCAAGAAATCCACCGGCTTTTCAATATCTGAAAGTCGCCTAGGCCATGTCAATCCCAACGCGATCGGAAGCTTCATATCGGGGGGCGAAGCTTGTGCAATCGTCGCCCCGTCCTTCCAGGTCACCATCGAGTGGACAATGGACTGGGGATGAACAACCGGGACAATATCCGAGGCCGAAACATCGAACAGAAGATGCGCCTCGATGAGTTCTAGGCCTTTATTGACCAGAGTGGATGAGTTAATGGTGACAACGGGTCCCATATTCCATGTCGGGTGGGCCAGCGCCTGCTGCGGGGTTACTTCCGCTAGATCAGCGCGTTTCTTTCCCCTAAAAGGCCCTCCCGAGGCCGTGAGAACCAATTGCGCAAGCTCGCTCTTGCCGGTGACGCGCTGTGCGGTCAAACCTTTTTCGTGAACTCCGCTAGCAAGACACTGGGCAATGGCCGAGTGTTCTGAATCGACGGGGACAATTTGCCCATCACGCTTCATTGCACGCCGGACTAGCGGCCCACCAACAACCAGCGATTCTTTATTTGCCAAGGCAAGGATCGATCCGGCCTCGAGGGCTGCAAGGGTGGGACCAAGCCCGACACCACCGGTAATACCGTTGAGGACGACTGCCTGAGGGAAGGATCCCGCAATCTGTGTTGAGGCATCCGGTCCGACCAAAATCTCTGGAATTACACCAGCAGCCGCAGCAATCAGACGCTCAAGCTTGTGTGCATCACCATCGTGGATTCCAACGACCCGAGGTCGATAACGGACACATTGCTCTGCCAAAAGCTCAAGAGAGCGACCAGCAGCACTGAGGGCGACAACCTCGAATTCTTCGTGGTGCTGGTCAATAACCTCAAGCGCCTGTGTGCCGATTGATCCCGTAGAACCAAGCAGAACAACCTGTGTACTCATGTGTCAGTTCACTGAAAGAAGGATTTCAACGGTGCGCCCAAGATAGGCATCGACCGGACCCATTGCATAGGCTTTCTTACCGCGTGCGGACTTGAAAAGCGTATGCCGGACATCGTCAGCAGCCAGATCCTCACGATCATCAAAGAAAGCTGCAATCTGATCTAGAAGGTCATCAACCTGTTCAGCGTTGTAGCCAATTCCCGAACGGGGATGTGAAAAACGCTGTCCATAGGGGCGGAGCAGACGCGGATACAGTGTCGTTGCACGGTCAGCTACCTTTTCGTACCAGGCGCCTTCACCATTAACAGCGATGTGGTCGGCACGGTCACGCTGAACAAAAGCAGCTTCGAGTCGACTCATTGCCGCATCCACCGCTTGGGTGTCATAGCCATTGCGTTGCCTTGGGAAGGACGCTTGACGAACCTGTTCAGCACTGAACTGTTCAGCCGGAAGCCCTCCTTCATATGCATGACGAGCATCGATGAAGAACTCATCTACGGCATCCCTACCGTAACCGCGCCGGAAGATTCCCGTAGTCGGGAAAGCGTCGCCCATCACTTCTCCTCTTCGTGTGCACTATTCTCACGTACACTCTGACGTGCACGCTCACGGTTATTAACAGCCGTTGCGAGCTGACCGCAAGCCCCGTCGATATCGGAACCACGTGTGTCTCGAATCGTTGTCGAGATTCCATTGTCTCGCAGCGTCTTCACAAATGCATCCTGCGCCCGACGGGTGGATGCAGTCCAGATCGAACCAGGCGTGGGATTCAAAGGAATGGGATTGACGTGTGCCCATCCCCTGCCCCTCTTATTGAGCTCATCAGCCAGCAACTGAGCACGCCAAACCTGATCGTTCATGTCTTTAATCAGCGCATATTCAATAGAAACTCGCCGACCAGTAGCCACAAAGTATCTACGCGCAGCGTCCAGAAGCTCTCCCACTTTCCATCTGGAATTGATGGGGATGAGCTCATCACGAAGGTCATCATCCGGGGTGTGCAGTGAGACCGCAAGAGTGACCGGCAGACCTTCTTGAGAGAGACGATCAATCGCAGGAACCAAACCAACCGTTGAAACTGTCACGTTCCGTGCAGACATACCAAAACCGGCAGGAGCAGGATCGATGATGCGGTGAAGAGCTGCGACTACTGCCTTATAGTTCGCTAAAGGCTCCCCCATCCCCATAAAGACCACATTTGACAGGTGCGTTGGAGAGCCCCCAACCAGCCCTCGCTCGCAGACCTGGTGGGCAGCGCGAACTTGGTCAATGATCTCTGCGGTTGAAAGATTTCGGGTGAGTCCCATCTGACCTGTAGCGCAGAAAGGGCAGCCCATACCGCATCCAGCCTGGGAAGAGATGCAGAGCGTCGTACGGTCGGTGTAGCGCATCAAAACAGATTCGACGCGGGCACCATCATAGAGTTCCCATAGGTGCTTGAGTGTTTCCCCACCATCAGCTTCCAGAACAGCAACCTCACGGACAAGAGGTGGAAGGAGAGTTGATTCAATAAGATCGTGAGCGCTCTTTGGCATGTCCGTCATCAAGGCAGGATCGCTGATATGACGCTCAAAGTAGTGGCGCGACAACTGATCAGCGCGGAAGGAAGGAAGTCCGGCCTCGGACACAAACTCCTTGCGCTCCTTCTGATCAAAATCTGCAAGGTGGCGAGGAGCCTTACCGCGCCGACGCGCTGTAAAAGTAACTTGAGGCTTCGCATCAGGCGAGGTTGCGCCCTCAGGTAACTGGTCGGTCGGGCGAACTTCTCGTCTTACTCGATTGGTTGTGCTCATTCCTTGCTCCTCCTCTCCCCGTGCATAGCCTAGTCGCATGCACCCTCATGTGCTTTCATTCAGATGCGAACTTAACGCAAAGCGAAAATAAAGATCACATAGAAAACAGGGGCGGTCATCACCAGAGAATCGATACGATCAAGCACACCGCCGTGCCCTGGGATCAATGCTGACATGTCTTTGAGCCCAACCTCACGCTTAATCAAAGATTCGGTGAGGTCCCCGATCGTCGCGCACACACAGCCGCAGATACCAGCAATGACACCCCACCACCATGTTGCGCCCAGCAGCAGGAATCCGCCAATCCCCGTGAGGATGCAGAAAAGCAAGGAGCCGATGAAGCCTTCCCATGACTTCTTCGGAGACAGTCGTGGTGCCATGGGGTGTTTACCAAACATAATTCCCGCAAGCCATCCACCGATGTCATTGAAGGCGGTGACAAGGACATAAACACCGATCACCGCGGGCGAGCGAAAATCTCGCAGCAAGAGGACAACAAAGCAAGCCAAGAAAGGAACGTAGACGGCGCTGAAGACACTCGCAATGATGTCAGTAATTCTAGAAGGAGTCGGTGCGTCGACCAGTCTCCATGCGACGATAGCAAAAACCGTCAAGTACAGCGCCATTGTGACGGCCTCGGGTCCCAAGAACCACGCGCACACCATCATCCCAATTGCGCCAAGATATAGCGGCGCCATCGCAAGACGTGTCCCCACGCGAGCAAAGGCTCCACCCAGCTCCCATAAAGCGAGGAGTGCAATGCAGCATACAAAGGCAACAAAAATACCTTGAACAACAAGCAGCGAAGCAACAAGAAGGGCAATCAGTACGACAGCAGAGGAAACCGCTGCCGGAAGGTTCCTTCCCGCTCGCCCGGTGGGTGCAAGTGGCTGAGTGTTCTCGCGCGGCTCCGGAGAGAAGACACGCGAAAACACTGAGGGACGCGGTTGATGGGATGAAGCCGACATCAGATTGTCAGGAGTTCGCTTTCCTTCGTAGCCAAGAGCTTGTCGATCAGCTCAACGCGTGCCTTCGTAGCAGATTCGAGGGCCTTTTCTGCGCGTTCGACCTCATCCTCACCTGCATCGCCGTCCTTCTTCAGGCGATCAAGAGCTTCCTTGGCCTTACGACGGATGGAGCGAACAGAAACGCGAGCATCTTCGGCCTTGTTCTTAGCCTGCTTCACATATTCCTTACGGCGCTCTTCAGTCAGCGCAGGCAGAACCACGCGGACAACATTGCCGTCATCGGTCGGGTTAACGCCCAGATCCGACTCGCGCAGGGTCTTAATAATCTCTTGAGTCGCGGTGCGATCGAAAGGAGAAATCAGGACCGTGCGGGCCTCAGGAATCTGGAAAGAAGCGAGTTGCTGCATGGGCGTAGGGGCACCGTAGTAATCCACCAAGAGCTGTTCAAACATGCCGGCATTTGCGCGGCCAGTACGGATATTTCCGAACTCATGGCGGGCAGCCTCGACCGTCTTATCCATCTTGTCTTCTGCTTCGAGCAGGATGTCATCAATCACGGAAGTGTTCCTTTCAGTGTGATTCGCTGAGCACAAGCGTACCGATTTTTTCGCCTCGTAGCGCTGCAGTAACGTTACCAGCTTCGGCCATGCCAAAGACGCGCATTGTGAGACCGTTTTCCTGCCCAAGAGCAAACGCTGCCGCATCGACGACCTTTAGACCTCGGCTCAAGGCATCTTGGTAGGTAACAAAGTCAAGTTTCTTCGCATCGGGGTTGATACGGGGATCGTCATCATAGACACCGTCTACGCCGTTCTTTGCGACAAGCAGTTCATCGCAATGAGTTTCCAAGGCTCGCTGCGCAGAGACGGTATCGGTGGAGAAATATGGAAGCCCCGCGCCAGCGCCGAATAGAACGACACGGCCTTTCTCCAAGTGACGGATTGCGCGCAGAGGAATGTAAGGTTCTGCAACCTGCTGCATAGCAATAGCACTCTGGACACGAGCGGGAACACCGGATTGTTCAATAAAGTCTTGAAGCGCCAGTGCATTCATGACGGTTCCGAGCATTCCCATGTAGTCGGCACGAGAGCGATCAAGCCCCTGCCGAGAGAGCTCAGCACCACGGAAAAAGTTACCGCCACCAACGACGACTGCAACCTGGATCCCAGCGCGAACGGCGTCTGCAATCTGTTCAGCGATTGACCGGACTACCGTGGGATCGAGGCCGACGGAACCTCCACCGAAAGCCTCACCTGAAAGTTTGAGCAGAACACGACGAGCAGCTGGCATGGATTCTTCTCCTTTGAATATGTGCTGAGTCGAAAGAGATAGGGCGATGGCCCCGCCAGAAGCGGGGCCATCACACGAAATCAGGCGCCGACGTGGACGCGCACGAACAGGGTGACCTTTGCACCAGCCTCGCGCAGGACCTGTCCGACGGACTTTGAAGGATCGCGAGCAAATGCCTGATCGACCAAGCAGTTGTCCTTGTAGAACGCTTCGAGGCGTCCCTGAACAATCTTCGGAACGATGTGCTCGGGCTTGCCTTCCTCAAGGGTGATCTTCTCGAGGGTTGCGCGCTCCTTGTCGAGGACATCGGCCGGAATCGAGTCACGATCGAGGTAGGCAGGCATGTAAGCGGCGACGTGCATCGCGATATCGTGGGCAACGCCTGCACCTGCTGCATCGGTAACGACGAAGACGCCAACCTGCGGAGGCAGGTCAGGGCTGGTCTGGTGCAGGTAGAGATCAACGTTCTCGCCCTCAACGCGAATCACGCGGCGGATCTCAAGCTTTTCGCCGATGACAGCAGCCATAGCATCAAGCTGATCCTTAACGGTGGAGTCGCCCATGGGGGCTGCGAGCAGTGAGTCAACATCAGATGCACCGGAAGCAACTGCGGCTTCGAGCACCGACTTGGCGAAGTCGATGAACTTCTGGTTCTTTGCGACGAAGTCAGTCTCGGAGTTGACCTCAACCATAACGCCCACGCCATCCTGAACCGAAGCGGCAAGCAGGCCTGCAGAAGCCTGACGACCTTCACGCTTGGACAGAGACTTCAGACCCTTGAGGCGAATGATCTCGAGAGCCTTCTCGGCATCGCCTTCAGCTTCCTGGAGCGCCTTCTTGACGTCCATCATGCCTGCGCCGGTCTTCTCGCGCAGAGCCTTCACATCAGCGGCAGTGAAATTAGCCATTACTGAATTCCTTTCTCAGCTCAGTCCTGTGCAGGCTTTTCGGACTCTTCGACAACGGCTGCTGCTGCGGACTCGTCAGCCGCAACTTCACCTTCGAGGAGTTCGCGCTCCCACTCAGCCAGAGGCTCAACTGCGGAGGAATCCTCAGAAGCATTCTTACGGCCGGCGCTGCGTGCAAGCAGGCCCTCAGCAACTGCGTCTGCGATCACGCGGGTCAGCAGTGCAACTGCGCGAATTGCGTCGTCGTTACCAGGAATGCGGTAGTCGACCTCGTCCGGATCAGCATTGGTGTCCAGGATGGCAACGATCGGGATGCTGAGCTTGCGAGCTTCAGAAACAGCGAGGTGTTCCTTCTTGGGGTCAACGATCCACACTGCGGAGGGAACCTTGGCCATATCGCGGATACCACCGAGGGTGCGAGCGAGCTTGTCCTTCTCGCGGCGCATCATGAGCAGTTCCTTCTTGGTGCGGCCCGAAGATGCCACATCGTCGAAGTCGATCTGTTCGAGTTCCTTCAGGCGCTGGAGGCGCTTGGAAACGGTAGAGAAGTTGGTGAGCATGCCACCGAGCCAGCGGTGGTTCACATAGGGCATGCCAACACGCTGTGCCTGCTCGGCGACAGCTTCCTGTGCCTGCTTCTTGGTGCCGACGAAGAGGATGGTTCCGCCGTGTGCAACGGTTTCCTTGACAAAGTCGAAGGCAATATCGATATCGGCAATGGTCTGCTCGAGGTCGATGATGTAGATGCCGTTACGCTCGGTCAGAATGAAGCGCTTCATCTTCGGGTTCCAACGACGGGTCTGGTGCCCGAAGTGAACGCCAGACTCCAGAAGCTGGCGCATGGTGACGATTGCCATTGCATCGTCCTTTCCCCGCTGAGCGGGATCATGGGGTTTCCCCCGGTTTTCTCGGTTAATGTGCCTTTCGGCCCTGGTGCCATGACGTTGCGACCCATTGGACCGTGACGCAACTGCCCCGGCACTTTCACTTCCGTGAGGTGCTCGGAAAATGGCACGCGAAGTCATCCGCATAGCGAATGCTGTTCAATCTTACCGTATTCGTGAAGGAGATTCGGCTTTCAGAAGGTGCGCAATGACGAAATTCAGCTTGTGATTGCTCACTTTTTATCCACAGCATGTACGTGCTCTCCGTGTTTTCCACAGATTTAAGCATGCTCATGCAGACAGATGGCTTTTAAAGAGATTGTGGTCTATGGCTATATTTCTTGATCTCCAAAAGAAGCTGGCACACATAGGACTGGCGACACTCGTTGCCTCCGCATTTCTAGGTCTACCGGCATACGGTGCCACTCAGTATCATTCTGTTCCGCAGTGGCACCAGCCTTTTAGAGGCGGCTTTGCTCTGGTTAAAGCTTTTAATCCACCGGATAGACCCTGGCTGAGTGGTTCTCGAGGAGTATGGCTCAACCTCCATAACCCCCAAGGCGCAATCGAATCACCATGCGACGGCAGGGTGATCTACAGCGCCGAGCTCGCTGGTCGAAAGGTGCTTTCAATTGACTGCGGCGGGATTCATTCGACTTTTGAACCGGTGGTTACCACGCTGCACACCGGCCAAAGTGTGAGGCGAGGAGAGCAAATTGCCTCAGTTCCTCCCTTAGGGAGCGAATGGACAAGCACATCTATCCGAGAAGGACAGATTCATTGGGGCGCGAAAGTATCGCGCACTCGATATATCAACCCATTGCGAATGCTCACTGGGCACCCCAGGCTTAAAACCCTTTGAACACACTAAGCACGCGGGTGTGCTTGTCGATAGATCGCACTTAGACGCTGGGCATCAACATGCGTATATCTCTGTGTCGTCTGAAGCGAGGAATGCCCAAGCATTTCTTGCACCGCCCGAAGATCGGCTCCCCCACCCAAAATATGCGTTGCTGCGGTATGCCGAAGGGCATGAGGCGCAATATCTCGAACCCCCGCACGTGCGCACATCCGGTGGAGCATTCCTCGGATTACGCGCGGATCGATGCGTTTACCTTTATCACCGACAAAGAGCGCCTTCTCTGCTTCTGGATGGGCCAACTCTTGTCTTGGCCCATTAAGCCAACGCTGAAGGGCGTTGAGACAAGTTCGAGTAAACGGAACAATGCGTTCCTTGTTTCCTTTACCGATCACACGAAGGGTCATTCCCTGTTGATCAATCGAAGTCGTATCCAAGGAGCAAACTTCACTCACACGCATTCCAGTCGCGTAGATGGTTTCCAGAATTGCCCAATCTCGTACTGTTGCTGGTGAGGGGTCATCACTTGCTTGGAGCGCAGCACATGCAAGGAGGCGTTCAGTGTCAGAAACTGTTTGGACCTGAGGAAGCTTCTGATCACCGCGAGCGCTGGTCACAAGCAGCCCAGGATCAGTTGCAAGATAACCCCGACGGTGTGCCCACGCCGTGAATGAGCGTATCGAGGCAGTCTTCCGCGACACAGTTGAGCGTGAGTTCCCCTTGCGAAGTTCATCTGCAAGCCACATACGAATTGCACGCAAGGTAACGACGTCATTGACGTTTTCTACTGTGAGCTCTTCGGTATCGACATCTTCGAGAAATGAGCGTAAATCTCCGATATAGGCACGCAGGGTATGCGGAGAAACTACAGCATTAGCGCGCAGGTAGGTCTCCCATGCTTCCAGCAGCCTCTCATCCATACCGAGCAGTTTAGCGATGCGGGGATTTACTTCGGTGCCAGCCGCGCTCATCGTTTGCGACATAGCCCTCTAATTGAAGTCGAACAAGCGCGATCTTCACGCTCTCTTCATCCAGGCCAGCAGCAACCGCAGCTCTTTCAATTGTCATTGAACGTCCCTGCGGAAGTGCCTCAAATACTCTGCGCATCAGCGGCTGAAGCGCATCAATCCCATCATCTGGAACTGTTGGGTCTCCAAATAATGGCATTTGGTTTTCTTCAGGAAGTTTCTCCCCGATCATGTCGACGATATCTGCCCAATCACGAACGAGTATTCCTCCGTTACGTAACAGTTCGTGGACGCCTCGTGAAGCCTCTGAATAGACCGAGCCGGGAACTCCTCCAACGGGAGTGCCCATCTCAAGTGCCCAACGCGCAGTTGCCAGCGCACCCGAGCGCGGCGCGGCCTCGACGACGACAACCCCAGCGGCAGCTGCGGCGATCAGGCGGTTTCTTCCTAAGAAGCGCCACTTAGCGGGCCGGAAAGTGCAGGGAACTTCGGATACTAAGGCCCCTCCACACCTTAGAATGGCACGAAAAAGATCGCTATTGCTGGCTGGGTAGAGGTTTCCCAATCCGCCAGCCATGTAGGCGCAGGTTTGGCCTCGAACATTAACGCTTCCACGGTGCACCGCGGTATCTATTCCTATTGCCCCGCCCGAGATTGTCCCATAACCTCGATGAGACAGCTCTGATGCCAGTTCACTTGCCACTTCGTTTCCATAGTGCGATGAGGCTCGAGCGCCAACGATTGCGATAGCAGGCGACTTCGGCATCTCTCCGATGACCCAAAGCATTCGAGGCTGTGACTCCCCTAGTTTTTCGAAGCCACGTGGCCAGTCGGGATCGCTCGGAAGAACAAGACGCCCACCGATTTTATTCAAGATTTCCAACTCGATATGTGGATTTGCAGCCAAAGCGCGCGGTCTCCAGCGCTTCCAGCAGGAACGAAATACTTCTTCCTCACTTCTCAAGCACTGAGGGATTACCAGCGTCGGGGCTAAAATCCAGGATTTTGCCTCTTCGTCTCCCAAACGCTGTCGTAACAGATCAAGGTGCGCATCCGATGGTTCGCTCACGCTATTCCACCAGATTTCCTCGAGTAGTTCGGGTGTCTCATCCGATTCCATAGTTCTCTCCTCCTTGCCTAAGCTGGAGAGCAGCAGAGAACTCATCCAGTCCGATCGAGTTTTTTCCCGAATAATCTGCGCACGTCCACATAAGGCGCAGTAAGCGATCCGCTCCCCTCATTGAGAGCCGACCTTGATCAACTGAGTGATCGATCATGCTCAGGATCTGATCTGAAGGTGGGTGAAGCGATCGAATCCACGAGCCCGCAACATCCCGATTCAGACGCCACCCAGTACCTTTGAGTCGATGAGCAGCTCGTTCACGTGCTTCGCAGACCTTGTCTTTGAGTGCATGCGAGGTGAAGTGAGATGCGCAAGCAAGATCTGCCTGACTGGGAACACGCATCGACAGCGTGATATCGATGCGATCAATCAGAGGTCCTGAAAGGCGTGCTAGGTAACGCCTCCTTTGGATGGAAGAGCAGGAACACGAACGGATCCGTCCACCCAGGTGCCCACACGGACAGGGATTTGTCGCCATCACCAATTGGAAAGAAGCCGGGTACCGCGCCGTATGTCCTGAACGCTGGATACGCACCCAACCTGATTCCAGCGGTTGACGTAGAGAATCCAGAACTGCTGGCGCAAATTCTGTCGCTTCATCAAGAAACAGAATTCCTGCATGCGCTAATGAAGCGGCACCCGGGCGGATCACGCCGCTACCTCCACCAACCATTGCGGGGATCGACATCGAGTGATGCGGAGCTTGAAATGGAGGTTCTGTCAGCAATTGCCCGCTATTTAGGTCCCCGGCAATCGAATGAATGGCACTAGCGGTTAAGGCATCGCTTTGCTCGAGTTCTGGAAGGATTGAAGGAAGTCTGGAAGCCATCATTGTCTTCCCGCTTCCGGGTTCGCCGATCATCATCAGATGATGGCCGCCCGAGGCCGCGATGGCGACAGCCTCGATTGCCGAGTTATGTCCGCGTACTTGAGAGAAGTCTCCTGCTCCCCCGCTTCGCATTCTTTCTTCCCCGGCGTTTTTAGGCACCGATTCTTGAGCGACCAGTCCAAGTACTCGTGCTCGTTTTGCCTGCCCGCCGTATGCCTGGACGAAGTCCGCGAGGTGCGCGAATGCGCATACTTCTATCCCTGGAACAAGAAGGGCTTCGCTGCGTGCCTCAAGAGGAACGAATACTCGGGTAATACCCGATCGTCGCGCCGAAATTACCGCGGGTAGAATTCCCGGAAGAGTATGCAGACTGCCGTCCAACGCAAGTTCGCCAATGAAGACTTCACCTGCAACTCCTGCACTTTGGATCTTCGACGTTGCAAGAAGTATCGAGGCGGCAATGGAGAAATCAAATCCCGAGCCCGATTTTGGAAGCCCGGCGGGAGAAAGGCCGACCGTAACGTGTCGGTCGAGAACTTCCAACTCACAGGCCTGGAGCGCTGAGCGAACGCGATCGCGCGCTTCTCTTAAGGATGCATCCGGAAGTCCGACCAGGGTGAAATTCACCAGCCCGCGGCCGACATGTGTTTCAACGTCGACAATATTTCCGTCTAAGCCCACCAAAGCAATTGCGCGAGTACGTGCAAGTGAAGAAGTCACGCGATCCCCCTGAGCCATTCAATCTTCGGGGGATACCGCAAGAAGTCTACAGTTCCGCCTTCTCGCAGTTCTTGTCCGCACGCTCTAGGCACCGTCAACGCAATAATGTCGATACGCAGTTTTGAAAAGAGCCTGCGCTGGCGGGCCCACTGGGCCGCAAGACGGCGCAGTTTGAGTACCTTCCGAGTATCAATTGATTCGAGCGCGCTTCCGTAACCGATACCAACGCGAGTGCGCACCTCGACAACGACTGCGGTATTTCCCTCGCGAGCAAGAATGTCGAGCTCTCCGCGATTTGAGTCGCGCCAATTGCGTTCAAGAACTTCTAATCCTTGTTCTTCAATGAAACGACAAGCATATTCTTCCCCCGCTTGACCGAGGTATTTTCTGTAGTCCACCACAGCTCCTTCCCACTACAGGAAGGATGACAAAACAAGGAATTCCGGGAAATGTTCACAAGAAATTCTGTGGAAAACACCGATGAGGTGTCAGCCTTGTGGACAATACAGCTGCCGCAACGATGAGATGCGCAAACAGACAGTGAAGCACGCATCGAATTACCCGATACGTGCTTTCGAATATCAACACGAATTTAAGCGAGAGGTAGCTCAGGCTTGTTGAGTTCCTCGACGTTGACATCCTTGTAGGTGACAACTCGCACTGAGTGTACGAATCGTGAGGAACGGTAAATATCCCAGACCCATGCATCGGTCAGGGTCAATTCAAAAAAGATATCCCCGCCAACGGGACGGGCCTGCACATCGACGTGGTTACACAGGTAGAAGCGACGTTCAGTTTCGACGACGTACTTGAACAAACCAATGACATCGCGATATTCGCGAAATAGTTCAAGTTCGAGGTTATTTTCATACGATTCGATATCGGCAGCCATGATCGCCTCCTGTGTTACTCCAAGTATCTTAGAGCGCGACCGAGTAATTCAGCTCTCGACACCCGGAAGCCGCCATGAGCGCCGGTGAAGCTTTGAGGGCCCCAAACGCTTCAAAGCATCGATATGGGCGGCCGAAGAATAGCCTTTGTTCGACGCCCATCCATATCCGGGGTCCTCGTATTCTTCCATCAAGCGGTCGCGAAAAACTTTCGCCGCAACTGAAGCAGCAGACACCGTCGCACACGATGCATCTGCCTTAACACGAGTAAGAACCTTTGGCGTAGAGACAGTGGGATAAAGCGGAGCATCAAGATCGTCAAAAAGATCCGGAGAATCGCTCAGCCAATCGTGGCATCCGTCCAAAATGACAAGATCTGCGTAAAAACCTCGATCGGAAGCAGCCTTTAAAGCACGCCGTCCGGCAAGTCGAAGCGCGGCGATAATTCCATAACGATCGATCTCATCATTGCTTGCCTGACCAATTTCAATGCAGGGACTCCACTGAAAAACAGGCTCGTATAAGGCCTCGCGCGCGCGAAGACTAAGCATCTTTGAATCAGCGAGCCCCGGAAGAACTGAAATCCCGGCAGGAGGAGCAAAAGCCACACCAACGCATACAGGACCGGCAAGCGATCCGCGTCCAACCTCGTCCATACCGGCGACCACACCGAAACTGCCTTGGAGCTCTTCTTCCCACTCACGGGTGGGAGTAATTTTGGACGAGCGCTTCGGTGCTTCTCCGTGGCTCGAGGAAGTCTGCTTGGATGCGTTCATTTGGCATCGGGAACGTCAGCGAAAACCGAGCGATCTCCCAACCAGCTGAGGCGATTGCTCGGCCAGATCACTGCGAAAGCACGACCGACTACTGCGCTTTCGGGCACATATGGGGTTTGCCCGTTCCCCATGTGATAACGAGAATCTGCAGAATTTGAACGGTTATCCCCCATCACCCACAGAGATCCTTCGGGAACGGTGATGTCGAAAGTTATGGACGAGGCCGCACCGTGGTTGGCGATGTAGGGCTCGGTGATCGTGACACCGTTGACCTGAAGCTTGCCATCTGCCGTACAGCAAGCCACGTGATCGCCGCCCAGGCCGATAACTCGCTTCACTAAGGTTTGTTCTCCGCCCGCAGGCAGCAATCCGGTAAATTCAGCGACTTTTCGCAAAGGCGAAGACGTATTTGTTTCGTTCTTGGCAAGCCATCCCAAAGTGTCATCAAAAACGACAACATCTCCACGCTTGATATCCCCAGTGAAATGGGAAACGCGAGATACAGCGATGCGGTCTTTTTCAACCAAAGTATTACGCATCGATGCAGAAGGGATCCAAAAGACCTGTACAAGGAAAGCGCGTAGAAGCGAGGAGATCACTAGGGCGCAGACGATGATAACGGCAAGCTCACGCAGCCAGTTGAAGGGGTTCTTCCGTGCCCGACGTTCTTCGCGCTCGATGTCCTTAATCGAAGGGCCGTGAGCGACCGGCATTCGGACGGTTCTCCCACGTGCGCCTGATCGACTCATAAACAGATCCCTTTCCTATGTCTACCGTCAATTCTCACACGTATGCGAAAACCCGGCATCCTTTAAGGATACCGGGCTTATATCGCGAGCGAGTGTCACTCGGCAGATCCGGAGCGGTGCTCCTTGATCTTTGCGGCCTTACCGTGGCGCTCACGCAGGTAGTAGAGCTTTGCGCGGCGCACGTCGCCCTTGGTCACGACCTCGATCTTGTCGATCGTGGGTGCGTGCAGGGGGAAGGTACGCTCAACACCGACACCGAAGGAAACCTTGCGGACGGTGAAAGTTTCGGAAACACCGTGGCCACGGCGTGCGATAACAACGCCCTGGAAAACCTGGATACGTGAGCGGTTACCTTCGATAACCTTCACGTGAACCTTGACGGTATCGCCTGCACGGAAAGCAGGGATGTCTTCGCGCAGCGATGCTGCATCGACGGCGTCCAGCTTTTGCATTTTCACTCCTTGACGCTTCTGCCGCAGGTCAGTCACGTCTTTTCGGCAGGTCAAGCCTGCGTTTCTTCATGTATCTGCATGATCCGGCGGCCCCCCGCGGCAGGTTACGCCACACACAGACCGTACAATTTTGCCACAGCTCAGGTACTAAAGAACACCCCGAAAGCCCACAAGTGTGAGCACGCAGCGGTGATTTCGCTAACTTTGTGCGGGACGAATCATGACGACGTCGGTGGCCTCGGTATTGGCACTCAAACGGAAACGACGCCTTCCTGCCTTTTTAAAACCGTGCTTGCGATAGAAACGCTGTGCGCGCTCGTTATAGATGTGTGTTCCTAAAACGATTTGGCTCGCGCCCTCTTTTCTGGCAATGCGAATCGTATGCTCCAGAATCGCTCCGGCAATACCGCTGCCGTGAACCTCTTCACGCGCGTAGCACTTCGAAAGGTAGGCAGCGCGATCATCCAAGCGATGCTTGTCATTTCCACGCGGCATTTCCTTCGGACTGTTCAGGAAAATCAAAGTGTAGGCAATCAGCTGGCCTTCACTCTCTGCAAGGAAACAGCGCGCATTGGGATCAGCAAGATATTCCTCAAAAACCTGAGGATTCAATCCATCAGAAATAAAAGCCTGGACATCCTCCTCAGAAATAAAGTCCGGGGGCGCCATGGGGAAAGTGAGGCTGGCGAGCTCACTGATGCGCTCAGCCTCGTCGGGGCGTGCGGCGCGAATCTCAACGGGAGCAACGCGACCCTCTCGCATCAGCACACCGTTTTCCGCCAGCACTTCCCTGTCCCGGGTACTCAACTGATCAGCCGAAGAGCGCGCTATACGGGCAACGATATCCGGGCGTCGTTGTACTGTTCGTTCAAGACTACGATCTAGACGCCAACGATCGATCTTTGCGTGGTCACCGGACATCAATACATCGGGAACCTGGTGCGCGCGCCATTCTTGCGGCTTCGTGTAAACCGGGTATTCCAAGAGACCAATACCGCTGTGGGATTCTTCAACCAGAGAGTCGGGGTTCCCAATCACTCCGTCAATCAAGCGGCCAACAGCTTCAACCAAGACCAATGCTGCCACTTCCCCACCGTTAAGGACGTAATCCCCGATGGAGAATTCTTCAACCACGACACCACGGCTACGGTAATGATCAGCAACGCGCTGATCAATGCCTTCGTATCGTCCGCACGCAACGATAATTCGATCGAAATGCGAAAGTTCCTCAGCTTTTTTCTGGTTAAAAGGGATTCCCGAAGGGGTCGGGATCGCTAAAACGCACTTTCCGGGCTCTGTTCCGATGACGGTGTCCAGTGCCTCTCCCCAGACATCAGGCCTCATGACCATACCCGCACCCCCACCATACGGGGTCTCATCAACCGTTCGATGACGATCATGAGTCCACGAACGCAGGTCGTGGACGTGAATGTCCAACTGGCCGCTTTGACGCGCCTTCCCCATAAGAGAGAGGTCAAGCGCAGCAAAGTACTGCGGGAAAATACTCAGAAGATCGATACGCATAGGCTTCTTCTTCCTCAGCGGGCTTCGATGGCTTGATCGTCAAAAAGCCCGGGGAGCGGCTCGATCGTCACAGTACCGCTTGGGATATCAACAGTGGGAACAAGTTGATGGACGAAGGGAACCATGACAGTGCCTGCGGAGGTCTTTACTAATAGGAGATCCTGAGCGGCTCCCATTTGGAGCCCTTGAACCACACCCAGCTCACTGCCCTGAGGATCAACTGCGCGCAGGCCCTTGAGCTGATGCGGGTACCACGCGTCTTCTTCTTCCCTCTCATCGACAAGCAGACGAGCACCGCGCAATGCTTCGGCGTCCTCGCGGCTAGAAACCTCATCAAAAAGGGCGATCACACGATCTTTTTGCTGACGAATTGAAGAAAGCGTGAGCGTGGGAAACTCCGCATTCGAGGTCGAGAAGCTTTCTCCAGGAGTAAAAAGCTGCGGATCGTCACTTCGAATATCCACAATAACTTCCCCACGCAGTCCGTGTGCGGGTCCGATCTGTGCTGCCGTCATGAGCATGGGATGAATCCTTTTCGGGGGTATGCCAAACGGGGACCTGTTTAAGCCAGGTCCCCGTTTGAGATCACTAAGTTGTCACTCGCGGTCGGTGTCAACGACATCAACGCGGACGTTTCCCCGGGGAGAAAGCGCGTTCATTACCGTGCGCAGCGCACGGGCCGTACGACCTCCGCGGCCGATGACACGCCCCAGATCCTCAGGGTTCACGCGAACCTCAAGCATCTGCCCGCGACGCATATTACGAGAAGAAACCCGCACGTCTTCGGGGTGATCAACGATTCCGCTGACCAGGTGTTCGAGTGCATCAGCGAGCATGATCAGGCTTCCTCGCCGGCTTCTTCAGCCTTGGGCTCTTCTGCAGCTTCTTCAGCGGCAGCGGCCTGTGCGGCTTCCTCTTCAGCCTTGCGAGCAGCTTCTTCCTCAGCCTTCTTGGCGGAGGCATCTGCCTTGCGCTTCTCAGCAGCGGCTTCGGCGTCCTTGATCGCCTGAGCAGCAGCGGCTGCCTTGTCGGCATCTGCGTACTGCACGCGGGACACTGCGTCTGCCTTGCCATTGAAGCGAGCGATGTCACCGGTCAGGACCAGCAGGTTACGAACCTGGTCCGAAGGCTGTGCACCAACGCCGAGCCAGTACTGAACGCGGTCAGACTTGATCTCGATGGTCGAGGGGTTCGGGGTCGGATCGTACAGACCGACCTCTTCAATGACGCGTCCGTCACGCTTCTTGCGCGAGTCAACGACAACGACACGGTAAACGGGTGCATGGATCTTACCCATGCGCTTCAAACGAATGCGAACTGCCACTGTTGTGGTCACTCCTGTTTCAAATCGGTGTGGAATAGACATACGTCAGGTAGGGAAACACAGACGATGATTATCCCGGGACGCGACGAACTCAGATGAGAGGGCTCTTCGCACGTCGAGTACAGCGATTAATTATGCCAGTTTTAGCCGGTCTTTCCAAGCCAATCGGCGCTGGACTCAGCCAATTCACGGTGGTCTTGATCACCGCTCAGAGGAAGACACAGAAGAAAGTGCGACAAGCTCTCCGCCTCGGCACAGCCAAAGGGGTGTGAGAAGCACATCAATATCGTCGGGACAAGCTGAGTATCCGACAAGGTCAGCACTTCCTCCAATTAGCCCTTCGTCAACCCCCAAATAGCGGCGCGTTTCCAGTGTTGCCCTTTGAAGAATTTCGCGAGGCCTCAACCCAAGTTCGCCCCAGGCGCGCAGTTCCGCAAGGATACTTCCGGCTTGTTGGTAGCCCCCCGTATCACTTGCGGGTAAGACCGTAATTCCAGAGTCGAAGAGCTCTTGAGCCTGCTCGTATCTGCGTTGCCACAGCGTATTCATTGTTGCTGAATATCGCGGATATTTGCGTGCCGCCTGCTCAGAAAATTCCTTGAACAATTCGCGCTGGAGCATGGTGACAGATACCGCGATCCCACGTTTTTTCGCTTCGCTGATCTGATCTTTATCCATACCACTGGCATGTTCGATATCGTCAACGCCTGCTTCAATGAGGTCATCAATAACGCGCGAGGAAAAGGCATGGACCGCCACACGGCCTCCGGCCTCGTGGACCCCGGCGACGGCCTCGATAAGGATTTCGTGAGGCCACAGGGGCTCAAGGTCAGCCTCTGCTCCCCCGCTACGGTCGATCCAATCGCCAACGATCTTCACCCACCCATCGCCGCGCGCACACTCTTCACGCGCGATATCTGGCAGCTCACGAACATCACTGAGCTCACGCGCAAGACCTCGGATATACCTCATTGGCCGAGCGATGTGACGACCACACCGGATGAGAGTCGGATATCGGGGCTCATCACTGACCCACGAAGTGTCAACGGGAGATCCACAATCGCGCAGAAGAGTCACGCCGACGCGAAGCATGGCATCAAGTTGTTCACGCTGTTGAGCGCGGCCAAGAGACGCTGCAGCTGCGCCAACACCGATGTGACAGTGAACATCTGCGAAAGCGGGCACAGCCCACCCACTCAGAACTTGCGAATAGGCAGGGATCTCATCGACGGGCGAGATTACTGGAGTTAAATTCCACTGACCGCTGACCCATCCTGAATCAGTAAAAAGATGCCCGTCGAAATACATCAGCCTCGGCCGAGCATGCGTCGGATATCTTCGGGAAGATCATCCAAGGTCGGGCGCGGCGCATTGGGCGCCTGCGCGGGTGTTTCAGTAACACCGAATGCGGACCCCGCCGGAGCTGAAGGACGCTGTTCGCGAGGAAGCATCGCCTCCAATTCCTGCTGACGACGCTTTGCCGGGTTACCACTTCGCGCCTTCTTCGCGACACGTGCGCGCTGAGCACGGTCCTTACGCGCCTGCGCCTTTTGCTTGGCCTTACCACCGCTGCCGGGCATCGAACCAAATCCGGGCATTCCTCCCGGACCCATCTGTCCCATCTGCCCCATCATGGTCTTTGCGGCCTCGAAACGCTTGACCAGGTTATTGACCTCAGCGACCGTCACGCCTGAACCACGGGCGATGCGCGAGCGACGAGAGCCATTGAGAATCGAAACATCGGCACGCTCAGCGGGAGTCATTGAACGGACAATCGCCTCGACGCGATTGACTTCGCGCTCATCGAAGTTCTCAAGCTGATCACGCATCTGAGCCATTCCGGGGATCATACCCAGAACCTTCTTCATTGACCCAAGCTTGCGAACCTGCTGAAGCTGGCTGAGGAAGTCATCAAGCGTGAGCTCACCAGACATGGCCTTCTTGGCCATCTTCTCAGCTTCTTCTGCATCCAAGCGCTTTTCAGCTTGCTCGATGAGCGTCATGATATCGCCCATATCGAGGATCCGAGATGCCATACGGTCGGCATGGAAACGCTCGAAGTCGTCCAAACCTTCACCCGTCGAGGCAAAGAGGATGGGAGCTCCCGTTACGCCGCGCACGGAAAGGGCGGCACCGCCTCGGGAGTCACCATCAAGCTTGGAAAGCACGACACCGGTGAAACCAACACCATCGCGGAATGCGGTCGCGGTATTGACCGCATCCTGACCAATCATGGCGTCAAGGACAAACATGACTTCGTGCGGATTGACGGCCTGGCGAATAGCAATCGCCTGATCCATCATCTCTTGATCGACACCCAAACGGCCCGCGGTATCGACAATCACAACATCGATGCCGTGAGTGATCGCATAATCCAAACCGGAACGTGCCACTTGAACCGGATCACCAACACCGTTACCCGGTTCGGGTGCCCACACCTGAACGCCCGCGCGCTCACCGACAATTTGAAGCTGGCCGACAGCATTGGGACGCTGAAGGTCAGAGGCGACAAGCAGAACGCTCTTTCCCTCTTCACGCAGCCACTTACCAAGTTTTCCGGCCAAAGTCGTCTTACCGGCACCCTGCAGACCTGCGAGCATGAAAACTGTCGGGCCTCGCTGAGCAAAATGCAGCTCTCGGGTTTCACCACCCAGGATCTCAACAAGTTCATCATGAACAATGCGGACAACCTGCTGGCCGGGGTTAAGCGCGCGGGACCGAGCCGCTCCATACGCCTTCTCGCGAACCTGAGTGGTGAACTGACGAACGACAGGAAGGGCAACGTCAGCATCGATCAGGGCACGACGAATCTCGCTAATAGTCTGATCGACATCAGATTCCGTCAAAACTCCGCGCGAACGGAGCCTCTTAAAGGACGCGGTCAAACGATCAGAAAGATCCGAGAAAGCCACTGTGACTACTCCTCACGAGCACAATTTCTAAATAACTAAATGTCAAGAGTAGTGGGTTTTAGCCCACGATTGCATCAACAAAGGACTGTGGATCGAAGGGGGCAAGGTCGTCCGGCCCTTCTCCAAGTCCCACAAACTTGACGGGGACACCCAATGCTCGCTGGACTGAAACAACAATTCCGCCCTTAGCTGAGCCATCCAGCTTGGACAGCACGATACCTGTTACTCCTGCGACCTCAGCGAAAACTTCGGCCTGTCGAAGACCGTTTTGACCGGTCGTCGCGTCCAGAACCAGAAGGACTTCGCTGACTGGAGCGTGCTTTTCCATCACGCGCTTGACCTTACCCAGCTCGTCCATGAGCGCAGACTTTGTTTGAAGTCGGCCTGCAGTATCGACCATGACGACATCACAGCCCCGTCGAATGCCTTCTTCAACCGATTCAAATGCAACGGACGCCGGGTCAGCACCTTCACGATCAGAACGGACAACATCAACGCCCACGCGACTTCCCCAAGTCTCAAGCTGTTCAGCGGCAGCAGCGCGGAAAGTATCCGCGGCCCCCAGCAGAACCTCGTGTCCTTCGGCGCGGAAAATACGCGCCATTTTTCCAGTGGTTGTCGTCTTGCCAGTTCCGTTAACGCCAACCATCAAGATAGTCGCGGGGACCTGAACGCCGTCAACATCTCGAAGCGCTAAGTTCACAGAGCGATCCATATTGGGATCAACAAGCTTGAGCAGTTCTTCGCGCAAAAGAGCTCGCACAACCTGCGGATCTGAAGTGTTCTCAACCTTCACTCGCGTGCGAAGGGCTTCCATCAACTCATCGGTTGCTTCCAAGCCCAAATCTGCGACAAGAAGAGAATCTTCCATCTCTTCCCAATCCGCGGCAGATAGATCGCCACGAGAAAGCAAAGAAAGAAGGGATTTGCCCAAAGCTCCCGAACGTGCCAAGCGCGCACGAAGACGTCCCATTCGTGAAGGAATGGATTCGGGGATCTCAATAGAGGCGCTTTCCGTGCGTTCCTCTTCAATTCCCGAGGCCGGGGTTTCCTTTGGCGTAGAGACTTGCCCGGCAGAAGGGGCAGCGTGGTCAACAGTTTGCGTCGCAGGACCATCTCGGGAACGCTGGGCTCCTTCAACTTCGCTTTCCTGAGCTTGCGGAAGTGAAGCCTCGGGGGCAACGGAGGTCGATGGGGGTACTTCACTTTGTGTGCGTGACGACTTGAGCGAACGCACGACAAACGAAACAGCCGCAACAAGAACAACAATGATACCCGCCAAAATGATGGGGGCCACGGGGTTATGAATAAAGTCCATGACAGCCTGCATAGGTCAATCTTCCCTTAGTGCGCTTCTCTTATGCATCTTTCGAGGTATCGGCCTCGGTTGGGGCGGGCTTTGCGTGTGCCCCACGCCTGCTGGCGATATCTTCAATGCGCTCAGTCATTGCTTCAACGGCTTCGAAACCTGGAAGGCCATCGGCCACCATGTACCCACGAGAACCCTTTGAGGACTCAAGGACAGCGCTCATGTTCTCTTCACGAACACTAATGTGCGGGATCTGGGTTGGGATCTCTTGCCCGGACTGATTGCGCAGATGATCTCTCCACTGGTCAGCACTTCGCCGGTGCAATGCAAAACCTAAAATGACGGCCGAAGCGATGGCAAGCATGACGATCATCGTGACGATGTAGACCGCAATTCCTTCAATCATGCCTTAACTTTCCCATCCCACACGCAGCTGTGCCAAGTGGACACAGTTTATTCGTTTCATTCATTGAGGCGCTGAGAAACCACACGCGTCACGCCATCTCTCATCGTCACGCCATAGAGTGCATCCGCAATCTCCATCGTGCGTTTTTGGTGAGTGATGACAATCAGCTGCGAAGTCGCGCGAAGTTCTTTAAATATTTCCAGTAGACGCGACAAATTGATGTCATCCAAAGCCGCTTCGACCTCATCCATCACGTAGAAGGGAGAAGGACGAGCTTTAAAGATTGCAACCAAGAATGCCAAAGCTGCCAGGGACCGCTCTCCACCCGAAAGCAATGAGAGCCGTTTGACTTTCTTCCCAGCAGGTCGCGCCTCAATCTCGATCCCCGTATCAAGCATGGAATCGGGATCGGTCAAAACCAGACGTCCCTCTCCCCCGGGGAAAAGAACACTAAAAACATGCTCAAAGTGGCGCGCAGTGTCCGCCCATGCTTCCTCAAATGCTTCCTGGACCAAGCGATCGACGTCTTCGATGATCGTCAACAGATCAGACTTGGATTTCTTCAGGTCCTGTACCTGGGCAACTAAAAACTCATGGCGTTTGGCAAGCGCTGCGTGTTCTTCCAAGGCCAGCGGATTGACACGTCCAAGTTTTTCAAGCTCTTTCAGTGCTTGATCAAGGCTACGGACCTGCTCTTCACGAACATAGGGTCGAGCGGGGTTTTCACCATCTTCTCCTGCCTCGATATCTGATTCTGCGGATTCTTCGCTCAAAACGGGAACAAGATTGTGCGGACCGTAGTGCTCAATCAGTTCATCGCCTTCTAAAGAGAGCTCCTCCATGGCACGCGTCTCTAATTGTTCAACCCGCATCCGCAATTCGGCACGCAGAATCTCTGCTTGCTGCGAGGCTAAAGTAAGCTGCGAGATTTGCGAACGCACGTCATCAAGTTCCCGGCGTACAGCAGTAAGTTTCTCTGAATCGGCCTTTCGCGATTCTTCAATCGCATCACGGCGCGCTTTTGCTGAGGCCACCGCACTCTGAGCGCAGGCATAGCCCTTTTGCGCTTCCTCCAAGACTCCTTGAGCGCGCGCCAGTTCGCGCCGACGGCGTTCTTCTCGCCGCTGATAAGCAATGCGTTCTTCACGACTTCGCGCGGCGGCTTGGCGAAGGTTTCGCGCTCTGGACGCGGCGCCTCGGGATTCTTCTTCTGCAGCACGTAAAGCCAAACGGGCCTGGGTTTCTTCATCACGGGCTGCACGTGCGGCTGCCGCGCACTCTTCTGCGTGATGGCTGGCGACCTCGAGATCAACATCGGGTGCTTCCAGGGCTGCGTTTTTCAGGCGCTGCTGAGCATTTTCATGAGATTCGCGCGCTTGTTCCAACTGTTCTTGCGCTCGCTTGAGGGTTTCCTCGGCACGAGTCGTCTCAGCACGGGCAGCTCGAAGAGCACTGTGAACGCGCGCGGCTTCCTGCGCAATCTTTGCTTGACGCGCATCCTCTTCACGAAGGGTCTTCAGAGCCTGATTCGCGCCGCGAACTGCCAGGTCAAGCGCTGCGTTGGCACAAGTCAGTTCTTCTTGGGCGCGTCGCTCTTCCTCCATAGCTGCGCCTGCGGCTGCCGATGCTTCCTCATATTGTGCACGAAGCGCAAGCGGTGAGGCGCTTTCCTCGCCTGCGACCAACATCGACGTACGCGAGAGAACATCTCCCTGAGTCGTTGCAACGCGTTCGATTTCTGGGTGCGTCAAAGCTTCACGAGCTTCCTCCAAAGTCTCACACACCCATGAACCCACAAGAAGAGCATCGACAAGCCCATCGAATGCTGTCGAAGTGACGAGGTCCTTTGCCCATGCACCTGCGAGGCCATCAAGTTTCGGTGCTTTTTGAGAATTCGATGCGTCGTCAACAAGAAGACGCACGCGGCCCTGAGCTTTTTGACGTGCATCGGCAGCGGTCTGCCACGCATGTTCTGGGGTATCGATGACCAGAGCATCGGCAAAAGGAGAAAGCAATTGCGCAATTGCGTTTTCATAGCCCGCGCGGATGTGGAGTGCGCTGGGTAGATCGCCCTTTGCACCGGGAGCATTCATATACGAGGCGGTACCGTCACTGGGAGTAAGCGTTTGGGCGAGCGCGTCGCGACGTGCCTCCCAGCGAGCTCGTTCTGCCCGAGCATCGCGCTCTCGCGCCAGAAGTTCATCGACCTTTTCGCGTGCTTCCTCTCGCTTTGCTTGCGCGATATTCAGGGCTTTCGAGGCAGTTGAATCGTTTTGGGGATCGCTTTCCGAATAGGCTTCGGCCTCACGCGCGGCTTGAGCCTCGCGCTCTCGCGCCGCATCCAGTTGATGCGCCGCACGTTGCGTTTCCGATTGCGCAGCGTCAAGACGTGATGCAGCCGAGGCCACCCCAGCACTCAGTCGCGCGCTTGCCTCGCGATAATCGGCAAGCAGACGATTTGCCTGCGCAAGGGCACGCTGGGCCTCGTCATCACGTTTTTCAGCCTCACCACGTTGCCTTAGAGCCTGGTCAACGCGCTCTGAAGCACTTTGCACACGTTGAAGGATCTGCGCATCCTCATGGCTTGCTGCCTGAGCACGTTCGTCCAGAGAAGCGGGGTCTTCACTTTGAGGTGCCAACTCTGGCTGAGAATGCGTCAATACTCGTTCGCGAGCAATCGTCATTGTTGCATTGAGGCGTTCAGCGATTGCGGTGAGAGCTTGCCATTCTTCCATCGCCTGCGCGGCATGCGGATGACGCTCGGTTTCCTCTGCTTCCAATTCACGGATACGTGCTTGTGCACGCGCCTCTTCTTCTTGAAGGGATATCAAGCGTTCATGCTGTGTGCCCGCGTCCTCGGAGCCTCGACGAAGCTTGTCGCGAGCAATGACCAAATCATCAGCAAGCAATCGCGCCTTCGCATCACGTACCCGCGCCTGAATGATCGACGCACGTCGGGCAATCTTTGCTTGACGGGCAAGCGGGCGTAATTGACGTTCAATCTCACTGGTTAGATCAAGAACGCGAACCAGGTTCTGATCCATATCTGAGAGCTTTCGAAGCGCGCGCTCTTTTCGCCTGCGGTGCTTGAGCACGCCTGCTGCTTCTTCGATGAATCCGCGTCGCTCCTCGGGAGTCGAGGACAAAATCGTATCCAGTTGGCCTTGGCCGACAATGACATGCATCTGTCGCCCCATGCCGGTATCCGAAAGGAGCTCTTGAATATCTAAGAGCCTAGCGGGAGTTCCATTAATGGCGTATTCGCTTCCACCCCCGCGAAAAAGCGTGCGCGAAATAGTGACTTCGGAATAGTCAATGGGGAGAAGGCCATCTGAATTGTCAATGGTGAGATCAACTTGAGCGCGTCCTAATGCGGCCCGGCCAGATGTGCCGGCGAAGATCACATCCGCCATATTGGCACCGCGAAGAGTTTTTGCCCCCTGCTCCCCCATCACCCAGGCAAGAGCGTCAACGACATTAGATTTGCCGGAACCATTGGGACCGACGACACAGGTAATCCCCGGTTCAAGGCGAAGAGTCGTTGCGCTGGCGAAGGATTTGAATCCTCTCAAGGACAGGGTTTTCAGGTGCACGAGACCCAGCCTAAAGCTTCCTGAAGATTTTCAGCGGATTATTGATCAATGCGCGCCGCCCTCGAGCATATCGCGGGCAAGTTCCAGCGCTTTGTCGCAATCAGGTCCCTGAGCGCGAACATGGACGTGCTCACCATGGCGTACTCCCAGGGACATAATTTCAAGAACAGACGTGGCATCAACATCGTTGATCCAGACCTGAACATCCAAGGATGCGAGTGCGCGAACAAGAAGAGCGGCCGGACGTGCATGTAAGCCTGCAGGATCAGTGACAACCATATCGGCTTCGCGAAACTTCTTCGATGCATCAAGGGATGAAAGAACATTCGTATTCGCGTCAAGGCTCACGCTAGTGATCTGCCCAAGTTCACTGCGCACTCTGCCCGCCATTTCGATGACGCTCTGATAGGCAGCTGCAGCAACTTGACGAAGTCCCAATCCGCCTCGTGCAGCAACAGCTGCAGCAATTGTGCCCTCGACAAGAGGCGCATTGATACACATGCAGTCTTTTGGATCGCCCCGGAGTTCAAGGACTGTCTGGGCCACCATGGTTGCCGAGCCAAGGTCACACATCAAAAGAACGCCCCTGCAGCATTCTTCATCACCTGGTTTGTGAACCTGCGCCAAAGCGCGGTCGAGCGCGTTTTCTACTTTGTGCATGGATGTACCCAAAGCACCTGTGTCATCTCCAGCTGCGATCTCAAAGTGGACATCGGGGGCCATCTGCGTCGCGAGGTCAACGACTCCCTTTGCCAGTTCATGGCTGTGAGAAATGATCACAAAAGAAACACGCGCCATTGGGGTGTCCTATTCTTCAGCGGCAGCGCGCACTGCCTGCATGATGATGATTGCGGATGAAACGGCACCCGGGTCTAGATGCCCAACCGAACGTTCACCCAGGTAGGATGCGCGCCCCTTCAGAGCCTTCATTCCTTCGGTGAGGGTAGCGCCGCGCTGCGCAGCTTGGGCAGCGCAAGAGAGAACCTCATCAACAGAGGCACCTTTCTCACACGCATCGCGAGCGGCATGAGCGGCGGGAAGCCACGCGTCAAGCATGGTCTTATCCCCGGCCTCGGCATTCCCTCGGTGGGCAATACCTTCCGCAATGGCCTCGTACAGGAGGGCAATTGTTTCACTGGCGCCGAGGCCAGGATGCTCTGCAATGGCGCGGCCTCCGCGAAGGAAACCTGTTCCATACAGTGGACCCGAGGCCCCGCCAACATGAGCAAGCAAGGTCTTTGCGACCAGGGTGAGCCCTTCGCAGAGGGAGGCAGGAGCCTGCTGTCCAAGGAGTTGACGAACCTCAGAGAAACCACGCGTGATATTGATGCCGTGGTCACCATCACCGATCTGTCGGTCAAGTTCGGTCAGTCGTTCTTCATCTCGAAGCAAAGCGGTGGCGCAAAGGTCCATCCATTGCTCGAGCCATTGTGTGTTGATGGTGGTCATTATTCACTCCATGAGGGGGCAAGTGTCGGAGCATCGTAAAGGCTAAGGATATCGGGATTTGCGCGCAGAAGTGTGATTGACAGCCCGTCCATATCTGCACTGGTGACGAATCGTCCAACTTTGGTACGCGCAATACTCATACCTAAGTTTTCTGCGCGTTCATTGACGCTCAAAAGGGCGCTTTCAATGTCGTTGGGGTCTGCCTGTCCAAGATCGTTAACCAGAACGATCAAAGGATCATCTCCAGGGGCAAGTTGGGAAAAAACCTCATCGACGCAGTATTCAATCACTTCGCGGCGCTGCGAGAAGGTACGGCGATCTACTCCCCTCTCGCCATGAATTCCCACTCCCAGCTCGGCCTGCCCTGCGGGGATATCGTAAACGGGAATTCCTTGCTCATCTGAGGGAGCACGGAATGCGACGCCGTAGCTGACAATGGATTCGCTGATTTGATTGGCAAGCGAGGCAAGCTCTTCGCTGCTCTGTCCCAGCCAGGCTGCAGCGCCCAGAATTTTCTCATAGAGCACGGTCCCCGCGATTCCGCGAGCGCCTTGAGACACCTCTCGAGTCGCGCAATCGTCGCAGACGCGAATCATTATGCATTTAAGCCCAGAAGCTGCCGCTAGCTCGGCGGCCAACTCAAAATTCAATACATCGCCGGTGTAGTTCTTCACCAATGCGACAACCGTGTTAACGCCCAGCTCGGTCGCTATTCTTTCCATCAACTGGGCGATGTCAGGTGCCGAAGGTGATGTAAAACGAGGCCCCGTCACGCACGCGTGAAGCATCCCAGGAGCAACAAAACCGGAGTCAAGCGGCTCATGTCCACCACCGCCACCGGAAATGAACGCGAGGGCAGGGTGTACATCTGAGCGGACGATGATCACAACTTGCGATTCAGTCAACCGTATACACCCCCTGATCAGGCCCTTCCCTACATAATACCCGCGTACATCCTGAAAATACTAGGACACTCGAGTAGTCAAATAAGGTGTTCAGGGGCGAATATCCATTAACCGCAAAACCTCACCGGCCAGCAAAACCGAACCGAAGACGACAACACCCGTCGCAGGTGCACTTTCATCTCCAGATTCGCCAAGGTTCACCGCGGTCGCGATTGCTTCGAGGATATCTTCTTGAACATCCACGCGGTCGGAGCCAAAAACTTCGCGTGCGATCTGCGCAATTTCCTCTGCAGGCTTGGCGCGAGTCCCCGGCATCTGCGTAATAACAATGGAATCCAGATAGGGTTCGACCTCACCGAGAACTCCCTCGATATCCTTATCCCCCATTGCCGAGTACACGCCAACGACTCGCTCGAAGTCAAAGGCTTCGGAAATCGACTCACCCAGAGTGTGCGCGCCCGCGGGGTTGTGCGCAGCATCGACGATAATCGTCGGCGAGTGGCGCACGACCTGAAGGCGCCCCGGCGATGTGGCGCTCAGCATTCCAGCCTCGACAACCTTGGCGTCTAGCGCACGACCTCCCATAAAGGCCTCAACCGCTGCAATGGCAGCTGCCGCATTGCTTGCCTGGTAATCACCGAAGAGAGGGACAAATACGTCCTCGTAGACAGCGGCGGGTGTGCGTACGGTAATCATCTGCCCGCCGACTCCCAGCTGACGATCCAGGACTTCATAGTCCCTACCCTCAAGGCGAACAATCGCATCGACCTGGGCTGCGCGCTCTTCAATGACGCGGAGAGCTTCTTCTTGTTGCTTAGCAACAATCACGATCTGTCCAGGCTTGATAATGCCTGCCTTTTCTTCGGCAATTTCAGGAATTGTCGAACCCAGCCATTTTTCGTGATCGATCGCGATGGGCATGATGACACCAACACCGGCATCGATCACATTCGTTGCGTCCCAGCGACCACCCATACCAACTTCGACGACGGCAGCATCGACGGGGTGATCGGCGAATGCAGCGAAGGCCATGACAGTAAAGACCTCGAAGAAAGACAGTTTCGTCCCATCAGTTTCGTCGTGGGCACGGTCGACCATCTCGATGTAGGGTGCAATATCCTCCCAGGTACGGACGAATTCATCGGGAGAAATTGAGTCACCTTCGATCGTGATGCGCTCACGAACATCAACCAGATGCGGCGAGGTAAAGCGACCGGTACGCACGCCAAAAGCGCCCAGGAGCGCATCGATCATGCGGGTCGTGGAGGTCTTCCCATTCGTTCCGGTGATGTGAACGCTTGGGTAGCTATTTTGAGGGTCACCCAAGATGTCCAGGGTTTCGGTCACTCGGTCAAGAGTGGGCTGAACCTGATGCTCAGGAACCCGAGCGATGATCTGCTGGTAGATTTCTTCAACTCGCTCGAGGACTGCTGCTGAGTGTGCGGCATCGTCAAGGGCCTCGCGGTGCGCATCTTCTGCACGGCGTTCAGCCAGCTCTTCCTCCCAGTCTTCACCCCACTGCGAGTAGTCGCCTTCGAGCTCAGCAACAATGGAAGGATCCGGCCCCAAGAGCATGGAATTCAAAGCCAAAGCTTCCAAGGCAAGATCGCGTTCGCTCACTTCTTCTTGCTGATCGTCGCCGACTAAGTCTTCGTCATCAACGCGATCGGCTTCTTCAAGGTAGGGAATGAGATCTGCGGGAATAGTGCCGTGAAGCTGGGTATCGTCTTCCGCACGCGCTGCGGGTGTTTCCTCGTTTGGATTGTGCGTGAAGAATGATTCGCCCGCCATGAGTCCTCCTTGGTTAGCCCTTTCGCGTGGTCGGTGAGTGGTCGCGTTGGGCTTCGTTTGCAGCTGAGTAAGCTGCGCCTATTCTATCGACGAGGCCGCACAGGCGCTGCGCGGTCAGGCCGCGGTTCGCTGCTGGCGTTCACATTTCATTCGTGCTTCCCACACACAGCAATTCAGCACGCCAACGAAGGCGCTTCCGGGCGCATGCGAAGGAGGAACTTTTTTACAGGTAATGTTTTAAGACATAAACTTCGACAATGTTGGCAATTAACAGAGCAGATCGATAAGGACGACATGTCTCAATTCACTCCAAACTCCGCTTCTCCCGCTCCTCAAGGCTTCCCTGTCCCCCAAGGACAGTACCAAGTACCTGAGGCTCCACAGCAACCTAGGAAAAAGGGCGGCGCTGGGGTATGGATTGCTGTCGTTATCGTCTTAGCAATCATCTGCGGTTTCTTCTTGATGCGAGCGCTTGCAGGCAGTGGTTCATCGAGCTCCACGTCTGATCCTTCGTCATCGGTGTCAAGTTCTCCGACTCCTACTTCGTCTTACCTCGATGAGGGGATCACTGTTGAGATCACTACGGAAAGCCGAAAGGCGTGTTATAAAGCGGTAGACGAATCCGGAAAGATGGATGCCATCAGCATTATCAAGACGCGCTCCGTGAGGAACCAGGGTCAAACCGAGAGCGGGGACTTGAAATATACCTATACCGCTTCCCTCACGAGTACCGCTAAGGGCGCAACGGCTGAGAGCACCTATGAGGTCACCTGTTCCGTCGTTAATCCCCACGACACGTCTAAATACTTTGTCGACGGGGATCCGATTATCACTCCCGACCCCGCCTCATCCCACTGATCCTTCACAAGAAGGTCTGCGAGCGATACGAGCCTGACTACAGATCTAACGCCCCTCTTCGCGAAGCGGGTAGGAACGTGTCAGGACCTTCACGGCCTCGCATCCGGGAACTAGATGTCCCTCGGACACATATCCTTCTTCGCGTCCCCCAAGTTCCGCGATCAGATAGTTTCTTCCACGAAGAAGCGCGTCGCCGACTTCGCCGCTTCGTGCATCAGCGGAAAGTTTGCACAGATCGATTAATTCCTCGGGGTCTTCATCGATGTTAAAGAGCTGTTCCACTCCCCAACCGGAGAACCACACGTACTTATACGATCCGAAACGAATCCACTGAATCGATTGATCGAATAAGTAATGCTCCCCGTGAAGGTACTCTCTCCACGGAACTTCACCATCGGCCTCGGCAATCAAGGGAAGGACAGAGCGGCCCTCAACTTCCTCAGGAATCTCCACGCCGGCAACGTCCAGCAGGGTGGGCATCACGTCACGGATCTCAACCACACTGTCTACGCGTGCACCAGGCGTAATCCCCGCACCGTACAAGATAAAGGGAACGTGCGAGGAGGCCTCGTAAGGGTAACCTTTTCGCCACAAACCGTGATCGCCCATCATATCTCCATGGTCGGAGAGGAAAGCGATCACCGTATTTTCGGCCAGACCAAACTCCCCTAGCGTCTGGATAAACCTGGAAATCTGAGAATCAATGTGCGTCATGTGCCCGTAGTAGCCGGCGCGTGCAAGCCTCACGTCCCGCTCACGATAGTGGGCAGCGAGGGCGGTTGGATCCCAATCTCGTCTCTCTTCGCTCATCAACTCATCCGACCAATTGTCCTCGCCCGGAAGAGTGAGTTCGTCCTGGTCATAGCTATCGAAAGCCCACTGAGGCGGGTCAAGCGGAGCGTGCGGACGGTGGAAGGACAGGTAGAGGAAGAAGGGACAGGTGGGGTCACGCCGGTAGAGCCACTGCGTTGCCTCGGTGACGACCCAATTCGTCGGGTGCAGTTTCTCTGCCTTATCCCAAGGACGCGCAACCATCGAATTACATTCGAGGCCATTATCGATGTAGTCCTCCGCAGCACCCGCGCCCTCTTGCTCGCGCAGCCACGTCAGGTAGTCGTCGTACATCCGAGAATCGCGCTCGCGGTGACGCGAGTAGTGAAGATAGCCATCGTGCAAAATGACATCATCAAAACCAATACGACCGCGCTCTGGCCAGTAGTGCATCTTGCCGATTGCCTGGGTTTGGTACCCGGCATCGCGAAGTGCTCCGGGGAGCGTAACCGGCATATCGAAAGTAATTCCGTCCTGGTAGCCGATTCGGCGGTGCGTGGTCGGGGCGGTTCCGGTCATGAGTCCCATCCGAGAAGGAACACAGGTGGGGCACGCCGCATAGGCCTGCGTCATCTGCGCTCCTCCCCCAGCTAGCTGATCAAGATAGGGGGTGCGCACGTCGGGGTGTCCAAGAATCGACAGGCAATCCCCCCTCCATTGATCAACGGCAATGAGGACGATATTCGGATGGTTCTCACTCACGGTTACTCCTACTTGATACCCGTCATCGCGATGCCCTGAACGATGTGCTTCTGCGTAAGGACAAAGAGCAAGCACACGGGGATGAACAGCATGAGAGATCCCATTGCCGTCAGGTTCCAAGCGGTGAAAGATTCACTCTTAAAGATTGAAAGTCCAATGGTAATTGTTCGCATCTCCAGCGAGCTGGTCGCAATCAAAGGCCACAAGAATTCATTCATCTGGAAAACGAAGGTGAACAATCCCAGGACCGTCAGTGCGGGTTTGCACTGCGGGAGAACAATCGAACGGTAGATCCGTAGCTCATTGGCCCCGTCGACGCGAGCAGCCTCAATCAAAGAGTCGGGCACGCCCGCAATGAACTGGCGCATGAGGAAGATCGAGAAAGCGCTCATAAGGAATGGCATGACCAGACCCTGATAGGTGTCAAGCCATCCGATCTGCGAGAACCACACATAGAGCGGGATCATACGCACGAAGAGCGGGATCATCATGGTCGACAAGATCGCAATGAAGAAGACCTGTTTGCCCGGGAAATCAAACTTCGCAAAAACGTATCCGACCAGCGGAGCGAAAACGATGTGCGAGCAGGTGATCAGTCCGGCGACCAGGATCGAGTTGAAGAGGAAACGACCAAAGGGCGCCGCCGCAAAAAGCCTCCCGATGTTCTCCCACTGCCATTTCGCAGGGATGAGGACCGCAGATCCACCGGAAACTTCCGCGTCGGATTGGAAAGCTAAAGAGATCATGTACAGCAGCGGGGCAACAGCGATCGCGGCGGCAATCCAAATGAAGATCAGTGAAACCAGGCGCGCACCCGGGAAGAGCTCTTCGTCAGCGATGCTCTTCTTCTTTTTGATGACTGCCGAGGCCGGGGGTGGGGTTGGTGCGCACATCATAGTGCCTCTTTCCTTCGTCCCGTCCGAATCTGGATCAGGGACAAAACCATAATGACTGCCAAGAAGGCGAAGCTCATGGCAGAGGCGTAACCCAAGTTTCCACTCTGGAAGGTCTCACGGTAGACCTGGTAGACGTACAAGCTCGTGGCATTTCCTGGCCCGCCATTGGTTACCAAGTACGGGAGGCCGAATTGCTGGAGCGTTGAAATCATTCCAACCAATCCGACGAAGAGCGTCGTCGGGGCAAGGAGAGGAAGGGTCAAGGACCAGAAGCGCTTCCACGGGGATGCACCATCGAGGCGCGCGGCCTCGTAAATCTGAGGATCGATACCCTGCAAGCCAGCCAGGAAAAGCAGCATGAAGTAGCCGGCTTCTTGCCACACGGTAATCCCGACAAGGGTTGCCAAGGGCGCGGTGGTCAGCCACTGCTGGGTGGGAAGGTGCAGGCTGGAGAGCACCGAGTTCAAGATACCCGTCGTCGGGTCCAAGATATTGCGCCACATCAAGCCAACGATGGCCACCGAGGTCATGTAGGGGGTCAGGATCATCGTGCGCGCAAGGGTGCGCCCACGGAACTTCTGGTTGAGGATGAGAGCGAGGAGCAATCCCACACAGGCACCCAAAATTAGTGCGGAAGCCGCGTAGATCAGGGTGATTCCAAAGGCGTGTTGGACTTCGGGGTCACGGATGATCGAGGAATAGTTCTTCCATCCCACGGGGCGCAGCGTTGTAAAGCCGCGCGTGAAGGACAGCTGAAATTCCTGGATCAGCGGCCAGAACATGAAGAGAACGAAGTAGATGACCGCGGGGGTCAGGAAGAGATACGCGGTACGTGCTTGGCGTGCGCGCATCCCCCCCCGACGCCCCCGGTTCCGAGCCGAGACGGACATGAGTTACTGCTTCAGGAGTCCAGCAACCGTGGTCTCGTAGGTCTGGACCTGAGCAGCTGGGTCCTTTCCGTTGAGGATGATTTCCTCGTACATCACCTTGCGAGCGTCCGAGATCTTTGCGGCGTTTTCGTTACCCCAGAATGCCTTGTCGGGGGTCGCGGCGTAGTCACGCGACTTGGCAACAACGGAGAGAATCGGATCGTTCTTCACGACGTCGGAGTTCGCCCACGACTTACGCGACATTGCCATTCCGGTCTCAGCGGTGACAGCTTCTTGGACCTTGAGGCTGGTCATGTCCTTGATGAGCTGCCATGCGAGCTCTGCGTTCTGCGACTTCGCGGGGATCATCATGCCCGAGCCAGCCAGGTAGGTCTTCTGGACATCGCCCTTGAGGGGTTCGCCGACGGTCAGCGGGAAGTTCGGGTCTTCCTTGCGAACTGCTGCGATATCCCAGGGGCCGGTGAGAATGAAGCCTGCTCGCTTGGAGGTGAAGACTTTACGCGGTGCGGCGTAGTCATTCGAGGCGACGGGGACCGGGGCCAGCTTGTCCTTGTAGATCAGGTCGTGCTGGAACTGCATGGCTTCGGTTGCCTTGGCTGCGGGAGTCATGGGCTCGTTACCGTCCTTGGTGAAGGTGACTCCAGCCTGCATGAGGAAGGGGACGGTGTAGGAAGCGTCGTTATTGAGTGCCAGACCGTACTCAACACCAGATTCCTGGATCTTCTTGGAGGCTTCGCGCAGTTCATCCCAGGTCTTGGGCATGGTCACGCCGGCCTTATCCATCATTTCCTTGTTACCAAAGACGAGGCCACCCATAGTCACGTGGAGAGGAATGCCGTAGGTCTTGCCGTCGGCCTGACGGTTTGCTAGGCCAGATTCGACGAAGTCATCGAGGAATCCGGGTTCCTTCTGAAGGAAGGGATCAAGGGACATGATGTTGCCGTCTGCGCCCCAGCGAGTGGACCACCAGCCGCCGTTTTCTTCGACGAGGTCAGGGGTCTGACCGGAGAGGAAGTCAGCGGTGAGCTTTTGCTGCAGGTCGCCCCACTGGTAGTACTGGACGTTGATCTTGACGTTGTGTTCCTTCTCGAAGGCCGCGAAGGTGTCGGTGTAGGCCTTGTAATCGCGGCCTGCCGACATGTAGATCAGGATTTCTTTACCGGTGCGATCGCCCTGAATTCCCAGCGACTGCGAGGAATCACTCGAGGAACCAGAGGACTGTTGTCCAACTCCGCCGGGAGTTGAACACGCGGCAAGAGAAGCGGCCATGGCAAAAGCCGCGCATACCGACAGAGTGCGGCTGAGCCGCTTAGAAGAGCTGTGTCGCATCGTTGCGCTCCTTATGTTCTTTCTCGTTTAGTGCGTCGTCCCTCGGGGCATGTAGTGCCACCGAAGGGTCAGCGTTGTCGACTCCGGTTCTTCACCGCTGAGTGTGGACAGTAAAGTGACCGCGCTATCCAGGTCTTTGTTGTCGAGGCCGATTGTGGACAGTGCGGGGTGAAGGTCGCCGCCATCGACGGAGGCGCCTGTGCCGATGATTTGGAGGTCATCGGGGATTGCGATTCCGCATTGAGTCGCTGCAAGGACTGCGCCAATGGCAACTCGGTCGGAATCGCAATACACCGCATCGGGGAGGTCTTCCCGACCGGTGAAAATCGTGGTGGCGCATTGGAAAGCAGAGGGAACGCTCCCCTCTGTGTACGCCAAAACTTGAGGGGCACCCAGGTGTGAATCCTTGAGGAATTTTGTGTAGGCGTGCCAGCGCGGTTCGTTTTCAAGTTCTTCGACGTTACGGCGCTGGGTGAGGTAGGCGATCTTCTTCGCTCCCCCTTTGACGAGGCCACTGAGAGCTTGCGTAATCCCCGCGGTTTCGTCAATGGTTACCCCGATGTAGGAGGGCGCTGGAGGAAGGGTGCCAAAGATCATGGTGGGAATAGGTGGCGTGGGGAGCAAATCCATGAGGACCTTGGCGCTGGTTGGATTACAGGCAAGGCATGCGCTGTCGTAGAGGCCGCACGACAGCGCGTTGACGATCTGTTGTTCTTCACCCCTGCGCACTGGAATCGACACTAGGTGGAGGTTTTCTTCTTCGAGGCGTGTGCTCGCGTGCAGTTGGAATCGCTCGACGAAGCGGTCCATGGGAGGGGTATAGAAAAAGCAGATTGTGCGCGTGGCACCGGATTTCAGGGAGGAGCCAAGGAGAGAGCGAGTGTAGCCAAGGCTTCGAGCGGCTTCGTGAACCTTCTGCTGGGTTGCGGAAGTGAACGCGTCTGCGCGACTACCGCTGAGGATGAGTGAGGCGGTAGTCGGTGAAACTCCAGCGTTTCGCGCAACGTCGACAAGTCGGACCCGTGAGGTCATGTCGATACTGTAGCGTGCAGTACAAGGCGAATTAAAACGTTTTCATAAAACGTTATAACTCTGTTATCTGGCACACAATGATGCCTTTCTTGCGGATAAGCTCCTTGATAGAATCACCCGTATCACAAAGACACAGCCCAAAGGAGGGCACACATGGGTATCTGGATTGGGGATGCACGCAAGTTCGACGAACTGCGCGAAGAAAATGAGCGTTTGAAGGAGCGAGTCGCACATCTCGAACGACTCTTAAAAGCCTCCGGAGAATCCATCGATTTAGCACTGACTCCATCCGAACGCGCACTGGTGCTAGATGGACGCAAGCTTGAAGCCGTCAAGGCCTACAGAGACCGCACCGGCGTCGGCCTAAAGACAGCAAAAGAAGCTGTCGATGCGGTTGGATAACGGTTCCGGAACCGTAGAAGGCTGTCTTGTCACTCATGTCACTGCCGGATAATATCTTATTCATCCCATTGTTTTAATTACGAAGGACCACTTATGAGAAGCCATTTTTCTCACGCTATTGCCACAGCCGCATTTTCAAGTTTCCTCCTTCTAACAGCTAGCACCGCCCACGCTGATACAACGCCAACTCCTGTCACCCCCCCCGTTGATCTAGAGATAACCTACGATTTTACGTTAGCCCCCGGTGTTACTCAGGGAGTCAGGATTATCGGCACTAACGGGCTGTCGATGAACGAATCAACTTGTAGGGCGGTCGCGGCCGACGTTATGCGCGTTTCAGATGACGTGGAGTTCGGTACTCTTGGATCGGAGAATTACTGCACTTGGACGAATCGTCCTTCCCTGAAGTTTGCCCAGACACACCTCACCACAACTGATTCAGATTTCTCTTTCACATCGGACACACCTCAACTCATCAAAGACCTTGAGAGCGCAAATCGAAAGAGGAATACCCAGATGAGAATCACGAAGGTCACCGTGGTGTTCCCTTCCAACTTCCATGCTACTTCCGCCAACGACAATGGAAAGATTGACACCGCAGGAAGGTCTGTCACCTGGACTGATTCCAGCGCTTTTACGACAGAAAATCAAAGCGCCAATGGGAGCATCGGCGACCCTAATACTCCTTCTGCCTCGCCGGCCGCCCCATCATCAAGTTCGAAATGGATTCTCTTCGATGTACTGGCAGCGGTTGCAATCGGCGCTGTTATCTGCTTCGTCATCTTCAGAAGCCGGAAGAAGGCTCACCTGCGTGCACACGGCACCCATGAGATGGCGACTGCCGCTGTCCCAACGGATCTACGGGTTCCGCCTACTCAAGCTGGGAGCTCCTGTAATCACGAATTAAGATTGCCACACACTCATCAACTCCCTCTTGATGAACAACAGCTGCAGCAAACTGATGAACCTCGTATGCCCGAATAAGAATGAGACCGGTACGCTCGCATAATTAGGTTGAGAGGTATATCGCGTTCCTTTTCCAGTGCGGGGTTGTTAGTGCCGCTAACAACAACAGAGAAAACCTGAAGATCACACAATAAACAAGTGGGTGGGCCACACATCTGTGTGGCCCACCCCCAGCGGTCTCCAGCGTTTGAAAGCGCTCAGACTCAGTGCTTGGAGACGCTCACCGCGAGCTTGTCGCCGGCCTCAACCGACACGGACAATGCCAGAGTCTCGGAGGCAATCATGTCCTTCCAGGTCTCGACATCGCTCACGTGATCAGCCGAAACCGTCAGTGACAGGTCGATGCGGTCCGCAATGTGCAGGCCGGCATTCTTACGCTCATCCTGGACGGCGCGAACGACGTCGCGAGCATAGCCCTCGGCCTCGAGCTCAGGGGTCAGCTCCGTATCGAGCACGACGAAGGTACCCGACGGCAGAACATCTGCAACCTGGCCCTCGGCGGCGTCCACAGAAGTGGAAACAGAGAACATGTCACCGGTCAGCACCAGCGGCTTCCCATCCAGCTCGACGGAGACGAAACGGCACTCACCGTCCACAACTTCCCATTCACCGGACTTCTGAGCCTTAAACAGCTGGCTAGTCAGCTTACGGAAAGCAGGATCGAAGGCACGCGGGTTGAGCGAAAGCTCAGTGCGCACGCTCAGGCCCGATGTCTCGGGAGACGCGAAAACAACCGACTTAACGTTGACCTCGGACGCAATCAGATCCGCGAAGGGCTCCAGCTCCTTGTGATGCTCAGAGACAACCTGCAAGGAAGCCAAAGGCTGACGCACGCGCAGCTGGTGGGTCTTACGCAGGGCGTGAGCAGCGGAAACGACGGAACGAACCTCGTCCATGGCCTCGACAAGCGCAGAGTCAGCCACGGCCTCGGAAATCACGGGGAAGTCCACCAAGTGCACGGACTCACCACCGGTCAAACCACGCCAGATCTCCTCGGAAAGCAGCGGCAGCAAGGGGGCTGCCAACTCCATGAGGGTGACCAAGGCGGTGTAGAGGGCATCAAATGCGGCACTGTCCTCGTCCCAGAAACGCTGGCGCTGAGTACGCACGTACCAGTTCGTCAGAACATCCAGGTAGTCGCGGATCGCATCGCAAGCACCGGCAACGTCATAGGCATCCAATGCGCCTCGAACGTCCTCAGCCAAGGAGCGCGTGTGTGCGAGCAGGTAGCGATCCATCTGAGGCAGAGCATCGACAGCTGCCTGATCCGATAGGTCAAGGCGCTTGGCCTCGTAGCCCGCTCCCCCATTGCACGCACCGGCGTACAGGGTAAAGAAGTAGTAGGTGTTCCAGATCGGCAGGAGCACCTGGCGAACCGTATCGCGGATCGACTCTTCCTTGACCATGAGGTTTCCGCCGCGCACGACCGGGCTGGACATGAGGAACCAACGCATGGCATCGGAACCATACTTGTTGAAGACCTCGGCCACGTCCGGGTAGTTACGCAGGGACTTGCTCATCTTCAGGCCGTCGTCACCCAGGACGATGCCGTGGGAGACACACGAGCGGAACGCCGGGCGATCAAAGAGTGCGGTCGCCAGGACGTGCAGCGTGTAGAACCAGCCGCGCGTCTGACCGATGTACTCGACGATGAAGTCGCCCGGGTAGTGGTTTTCGAACCACTCCTGGTTCTCAAACGGGTAGTGAACCTGCGCAAAGGGCATGGATCCCGACTCAAACCAGCAGTCGAAGACGTCGGAAATACGACGCATCGTCGACTTGCCCGTCGGATCATCTGGGTTCGGGCGGGTGAGCGAATCAATGAAGGGACGGTGGAAGTCCGTGACCTTCACGCCAAAGTCGGCTTCCAGCTCTGCAACCGAGCCGTAAACATCGGTACGCGGGTATTGCGGATCGTCCGATACCCACACGGGGATCGGCGCACCCCAGAAGCGGTTACGCGAAATCGACCAGTCGCGAGCGCCCTCCAGCCACTTGCCGAAGATGCCGTCCTTGATGTGAGCGGGAGTCCAGGTGATCTCTTGGTTGAGCTCCACCATGCGATCACGGATCTCGGTCACGCGCACGAACCATGAGGACACGGCCTTGTACATGAGGGGCTTGCGGCAGCGCCAGCAGTGCGGGTAGGAGTGCACGTAGGACTTCTCACGGACCAGCACAGCGCGGATTTCAGGCGCGCGACGGGCGATCGGGCCGCTCTGGTCACGCAGGTCGGCAACCACATAGCGGTTTGCATCGAAGATCTGCAAGCCCTTGTAGTCAGGAACCTCAGAAGTCAAAACGCCGCCTTCATCGACGGGCAGGACCACACCGATTCCGTATTCCATGCAGGTCCACATATCGTCTTCACCGAATGCGGGAGCCTGGTGAACGAGGCCGGTACCATCCGTCGTCGTCACGTAGTCGGCAGCGATGATCGACCAACCGTTGGGGCCGGGCGCTGCGCCTTCTGCACGATTTTCCGGAGTATCAAAGAAATCGTAGATCGGGTGGTAGTGAAGCCCCACCAGCTCATGTCCCTTGTAGGTGGCGACGACCTGCGGGTCCTCACCCAGTTCCTTGGCGTAAGCGCTGATCAGGTCCGAGGCGATCAGGACACGCTCGCCAGCAAGGACGCCCTCATGATCTGCGGCAACCTGAACCAGGGCGTAGTCGATCTGCGGGCCGACAGCGATGGCCGAGTTCGAAGGAAGAGTCCACGGCGTGGTCGTCCAGATCAGCGCCAATTCGGGACGCTCGGAATCTTCGCGTAGCTTCTTTTCCAAGCGCAGACCGACGGTAACGGTGTTATCAGTACGATCCTGATACACATCATCGTCCATCTTGAGCTCGTGGTTGCTCAAGGGAGTGCGGTCATGCCAGCAGTAAGGAAGAACGCGGTAGCCCTGGTAGGCAAGACCCTTGTCGTAGAGCTGCTTGAATGCCCACAAAACCGATTCGGTGTAGGACATATCCAAGGTCTTGTAGTCGTTATCGAAGTCCACCCAACGGGCCTGACGAGTAACGTACTCTTCCCATTCCTTGGTGTAACGAAGCACAGAAGAACGGCAAGCCGCGTTAAAGGCCTCGATACCGATCCCGCCAGGACGCGTAATCTCGGTGACGTCTTCGATTCCCAGCTGACGTTGTGCTTCAAGCTCTGCGGGAAGACCGTGGGTATCCCAGCCGAAACGGCGCTCAACGTGGTGTCCGAGCATGGTCTGGTAACGACCGACAACGTCCTTGATGTAGCCGGTCAGCAGGTGACCGTAGTGCGGGAGGCCGTTTGCAAAAGGCGGGCCGTCGTAGAACACGAATTCGTTCTGTCCGCCCTTACCGGCGGGACGGCGAGTAATGGATTTACGGAAGGTGTCATCAGCGGCCCAGAAAGCCAGGGTCTGTCCTTCCATCTGAGGGAAGGACGGGCTTGGATCCACTTGCTCATCGCGATGGCGCGGGTAGAAGCCGTGCTTCGTCATGTTTCGTCCTTGTGTCGCAGGTCCACAGGGACGAGGATCAGCGTTGCCGATTCCCGCGGTACCACCCCGCTTGCTACGCGCTGCGTAGCCGCTCATTAACAGCTGTTACGGGCTTACCCGTTCGGTTCTAGTGGGACGCTGTGCAACACCGCGCCCGTTCTTCCGAATGCTCCCCGGTGATTCCTACTGATGTAGCCGGATCAACGCCTGTTCCAGTTTACGCAAGTCATACACACATGGCATGTTCATCTCACTGTGGGCACAAAAATGAGATCAGCATCGCGATAGAGTTAACGATGTACGCACTGCCACGCAACGAGGAAGAAGGCACATGGACATTTCCCGACCTTCGACGGCCGTCACAGCGCTTGTATGCCTTGCTTTAGTGTGCGCCTACCGCTTTCAAGAAGCATTGACCCAAGCGGGAATCCCGATTTCCCGCATGATCGCGATCTTTTCGGGGATCACGCTTCAGTCTTTACCTTTCTTGGCGATCAGCTCCCTCATTGCCGCTGCGATCGAGGTTTTTCTTTCCCCTCGCCAACTTGCACGCATCTTCCCACGAGGCCGCGTTGCGGGTTGTGTCGTTGCTTTCTTCTATTCCGCACTTCTTCCCGTCTGCGATTGTTCAACCGTTCCTCTTGTACGCACGCTGCTCCGTCGAGGCGTTCCTCCGCGCACTGTTTTCATCATTCTTTTTGCGGCGCCCTCCATCAACCCGCTTGTCGTGTTTTCAACGTGGTATGCCTTTGGCCCTTCACTGAAAGCGGTATCGCTCCGCGTGGCGGCAGCCATTATCTGCACCATGACAATTGCTCTTCTGCTCAGCATCCGCATGCCGTCTCTGACGACGGTTTTGCGTCAGAGCGAGTCGGATGACTCCTGTGAGTGTTCACATGGATGCGGCGCTCACGCGGCACACGCTACGCGAGGGCGCTTTTCTTCATTCTCTTCCGCGTCGGCCTCTGCCTTTCTACGCGTCGTGCCCTATATGCTCATTGGTGCCGCGCTTTCCAGCTTCATTCAGGGGCTTCTCCCTGCTGGGTTTATGACGGGGCATACTTCCTCATATGTCTCCGTTGCCGTCGCAATGTTGATGGCTTTCATTCTCTCTCAGTGTTCATCATCCGATGCGATCGTGGCGAGGAGCATGACAAGTTTGCTTCCCCCAGGAGCGCTCATGACCTTTATGCTCATGGGCCCCATGCTTGATGTAAAGAACATCTTCATGTTGTCAGCGGTCTTCTCCACGCGATTCACTCTTCGCATCTGCGCAACCATCACCACAGTTGTTGCATTGGCCGGTCTTGTCATGACCTGGTGGGGTTTGGGAGGTGCATTGTGAGGACACGCGCTTTGATCTTTGTGCTCGCTGCAGTGAGCTTAGGCTTCCTCTTCTTCTCGAGGCGATGGGTCTACTTCTTCCCGCCTCGTTTCCTTCCGCTCATCATTTTCTTGTGTGTCGTCTTCACTGTGTGGGCGCTCAACGACCTTCTTGCACGTAGGCAGGAAATACATACTCACCGAACACGCGCGAATGCTACTTTTCTTCTTATTCCGCTCTTTGCGTGGTCCCTACCTTTTTCTCTGGCCCCCTCAAGCTTCCTTGGGTCAACAAGCTCAGCGACTGCTATTTCACAGGTGCCTGTCCCCTCATCTTCAGATTCTTCTTCCGCAGCACAGTTCCACGCCGACCGCGTGATCGACACGAACAATTACTACGAGAGCGTCATCGATATGGTGACTCACCCCGATCAATGGGATGGGAAAACCATCGAGGTTAGCGGTTTCGTCTTGCCAAAAGATAAAGCCTCTTCAGAGGCAGGGATGCCGCCTTTCGGTCCAGATGACAGTTTCGGCTTATCCCGAATGACCATGTGGTGCTGTGCAGCTGATGCTTATGCCTTAGGTTTTGCCGTGAATAACACAAGCTCATTCGTGCCGCAGGCAGATCAATGGGTTCGCATCCAGGGAACCTTGGAAGTTCGCAATTCAAAAGCCCTCTATCTGAAGGCAACGAACATTACTCCCGTTAATCCGCCCGATACCCCCTTCGTCTACGAAAAGAAGTAGGGGCGCCCAGGCGCCATGGTAGCGTCGAGCACCCCTACTGGGAGTCCCTCATTACTTAGAAGAGGAATCAGAGTTTTGGGAGTCAGAGCTTTGAGAAGAGTTCTCTGCCGCCTTCTTCTTTGCAGTTGAATTCTCAGACCCCTTCTTGGAGGATCCGTTCTGAGAGCCCGGACCACCCTGACCCTGCTGTCCGCCGGGGCCACCCTGACCGCCGGGCATACCCTGCTGGCCACCAGGCATCCCCTGACCAGCGGGACCACCCAGGCCTTGCTGACCACCGGGGCCACCTTGACCAGGCTGTCCGGGCACCGCCTGCGATTGCTGCGTCGGAGCGGGAGAGGCAACCGAGCTCGTTGCCCAACCTGCACCAAAACCTGCAACCAAGAAAGCTGCTGCAGCACCGGCGGCAGCTGCCTTCTTCTTCCAGGAGGGCTTTGCTGAGGCCTCGTGAGAGACAAGCTCATCAGCGGGAAGCCACACACCTTCGTAGGTTCCATCTTCCTTCTGATAGGCGACATTCACATAGGTCGTCTTATCGGCATGAGTATCGCGCGCCTGTGCATCCTGAGCCTGTGCATCAATGACTCGAGTCTCGTCCAAGTGGTCCTTGTTCATATCTTCTGCACTCATGTGCATTCCTTTCCTCTGGGGCATCTGCCCTGTCGTCTTGGTCTTTAAGGTATGGACGACCTCTATGTCTGTTTTATGTCGCACCTGAGGTTTTCCTGTGAGGAGAGAAACATTTTCTATGATGCAGCTCACAGAAATTAATTTTGTCCACGCCAACGCCCAAAATTCACTCAGAGATAGCGTGTAAGCGCCCCAAAGATGAGGCATCACGGATCAATCCGATGAGTTCATTCCCCTCCCCTTTTAGGACGGACCTCATGACAACCTCACGTACGGCAGTTCCGCTGACCGAAGCCCAACGTCGGGCACGGAAATACGCCACTTTCCTTGCGCTCATTGCAACCTTGGGCCCCTTCTTCTACGGATTCGAAGGAATGGTCCTCAACGCCGCAATTAAAGCGGTCGGCACCACCTTCCACCTCGGCCCATTCCTCCAGGGCGTTGCCGGCGCAGCGGGCGTAATCGGCGGCCTCATTGGCGCACTTGGAGCGGGACGTATTTCCGACAAGATCGGCCGCAAGACAACCCTGATGTGGGTTGGCCCCTTCCTTCTCTTCGAAGCACTCCTTGGACCGATCTCACCGCTTCTGGGAAGCTTCGGATACCCCTTCCTTCTCCTCACCCGCATTATTGGCGGCATCGGTTTTGGCGCAGCAACCACCGTTGCCCCCGGATACGTTGCAGAAATTGCACCGGCTGATATCCGAGGCCGCCTGATTGGCTTCCGTCAGCTGGCCATCATCCTCGGCCTGTTCTTCGCCGGCCTTATCAATATGGGTGTCGTACGCCTTACCGGTGGCGCTGCGAAGCCCGCCTTCTGGGGACTGCAAACCTGGCAGGTACTTTTCGCATGCCTCATCATCCCCGCCCTTCTCTTCGTAATCTTTACGGCCCAAATCCCCGAGTCGCCTCGTTACCTGGTGTCGGTCGGAAAGACCGCAGAAGCTGAGGCTGTCCTTGCAAAGGTCAGCGGTGAAGACGATCCCGCAGCACGCGTCAAGGCAATCGCCGCATCGATGGAAGAAACCGGTGGACGCAAGCTCAGCATTGGAGAAATCTTCTCCTCGAAGTGGCGTGGACTGGTCTTGGTTGGCATGATGATTGCCGCATTCCAGCAGCTCACCGGTATCAACGGCGTCTTCTTCTACTCGAACTCGCTCTTCGCAGCAGTGGGATTCAACGAATCAATGGCACTGCAGCAGACCCTGCTCATCACGGGCTTCAAGATCGTCGGCGTCGTGTCCGGCATTCTTCTTGTCGACCATGTGGGACGTAAGCGGATGCTCATCTACGGAGGCACCCTGATCTTTGTCTCCCTGGCTATCGTTGCAACCGTCTTCACCCTGGCACCCGTTGTCGATGGGAAGCCCGACGTTGCGGATAACCCGGCCTTGGCATTCCTTGCAGTCGCAGCGCTGTGCACCTTCCTACTGGGCTTCACTTCCTCGTGGGGACCGATCTTCTCGATCGTCATGGGCGAAATGTTCCCCAATTCGATTCGCGGTGGCGCAATGTCCATGGCCTCGGGAGCAGACTTCTTCGTCAACTTCCTTGTCGTTTTGCTCTTCCCATTCTTGATCTCGTGGTCGCCAGCAGGCACCTACTGGATCTACTGCGCATTTGGTGTTCTGGCAGTCATCTTCACCGCAAAGTACCTGAAGGAAACCACTGGTACCGAACTCGAAGACATGGACAAACTCGCTGCTTCCGAGAAGTGAAAGGACCATCATGTCTGACACATACGAACGCTCCAGCGACATCCCGGACAATGTCCGCAATGTCCTGGTGATCATGACGGACCAGCATCGCACGGATACGATCGGCTGCCTAGGCAACCCTCACGCCCAAACCCCCGTCATTGACGAGATGGGACGCAACGGTTTCGCCTTCACCAATTGCTTTACTCCCACTGCGATCTGCACACCTGCACGCGCCTCACTTCTGACAGGAAAGCGACCCGGGAAGCACCTGGTGCTGGCCAACCCCGAATGGAACATCGCCTACCAGACGATGATCCCCCTTGGGACCTGGACCTACACTCAGGCACTCCGCGATGCGGGCTACAACGTAGGCATCGTCGGAAAGTACCATTGCGGGGCAAACCTCCCCGACAAGTTCGGTGCAGATGACGATACCTACTGGGGAGCTGAAAACCCTGTTGCCAACGAGAAGTACGTCGCATGGCTCAACGAACACGGGCTTCCACCAGTTCGCGCACATGACTTCTGGCGAGGAAAGCTCCCCGGCGGGCGCGACGGACACATCATTGCAGCACGCCTCGATCAACCAGAAGAAGCAACCTTCGAGCGTTTCTTGGCCGATCGCGCCATTGAGAAGCTTCGCGAATATGCGGCCGATTGGAAGGAAAACGGACAGCCTTTCAGCTTGGACGTCCACTTCTTTGGCCCGCATCTTCCCTACTTCCTCCCCGATGAATGGTTCGATTTGATCGATCCGAACGATGTCACCCTGCCCGAAAACTTCGGTGACTCACTCATCGGTAAGCCGCAGATCCAGCAGAACTACGCAACCTACTGGTCAACATCGTCCTTCGATAACGATCAGTGGAAGAAGCTCATTGCTGTCTACTGGGGATATGTGGCCATGATCGACTTCGAAATTGGTCGAATCATGGACGTGGCACGCGAGCTGGGCATCCTGGATGACACCGCAGTCTTCTTCTGCGCAGACCACGGAGAATTCACCGGTTCCCACCGCCTCAACGACAAGGGACCGATGATGTACGACGACATCTACAACGTCCCCTTCATCGCGCACATCCCCGGTGTTTCCGCGGTGGGCCAATCCGACGCCTTCGTGTCTTTGATTGATCTTCCTGCAACTGTCCTCGATATCGCTGGACTTGACCCAGCATTGGTTGAAGACGGACGCTCGATCGTCGACCTGACGCGAGGTGAGAATGTGCCCGGTTGGCGTGAAGACATCGTCTGCGAATTCCACGGACACCACTTCCCACTGCAACAGCGAATGCTGCGCACCAAGGAATTCAAGCTCGTCATCTCACCTGAGTCGATCAATGAGCTCTACGATTTGAGAGTTGATCCCGCAGAGATGAACAATGTATACACGGTGCCCGTCTACGACGACATTCGCCGTGAACTCGCAACGAACCTATACCTCCAACTCCGCGAGCGCGGAGACCACTCCTTCGCAAAGTGGATGGCGGCCATGACGGATTTTGATATTCCGCTGGTCAACACCGCTCGAAGCGATCTCGACGAGGTCATGGGTAAGTAACACACCATCGGTGTGGGCCTTCCGGGGCGTGCGGGAGGCCCACACCACACAACATCGAAGGAGAGGACATGGACTACGATCTTCACGCCGCCGTGCCCTCTTTGGAAGACCAGATCACCAGCTATCTTGGTGAAAATCCCCCTTCCTCGCGCTCACAGCTGTGCGAAGCTCTTGAGGTTTCCAGAACGACGCTCGGGCGCGCAATCAAAAAACTCATCGATGCTCACGCCGTCATCTCTTTCAAGAGCGATGACCAAACGGGGGTGGGCCGCCCGTCGACTCTTTTCACATCGGCTCGCTTATGCGCATACTCGGTCGGCATCGTGATCAGCCGAGCCTCTTTTGCTGGGGTTTTACTCAATCGAGGCGGCGATGTCCTCATTGCACAATCAGTACCCGCCTCACATCCCATCAACTATCTTGAAGCGCTCGACGCCATGGGAGCACTTCTTCTTGAGCGCGCACAGACGCGCGGCATCATCACTGACTACGTAAGTACCATCGGGATTGGCCTGCCCGTCCCCATGGGTTCAAATATTTCTCACTCGCCCGATTCCCCCTACCCCAGCCGCGAAAGCGTTATCGATATCATTTCACGCCGCTGGAACGGGAATATCCTCATTGATACGACTGCCCGCCTGTCTGCCCTGAGCGAGGCGCTATGGGGAGCGGGACAGGGATACCCATCAATCCTCTACGTTCGACTTTCCAACGGCATCGGCGCCAGCCTGGTGATTTCCTATCGCCTATCGGGGGGAGACTTTGGTTTCACTGGAGAACTGGGGCATATGCGCGTTCCAAACGTACATACCCCATGTACATGCGGGAAAGAGGGCTGCCTAGAAACCCTCGCCTCTATTCCCTCGCTCTGCGCTCAGTGCAATGTCTCTTCTTTAAGCGAATTGGCGACCAAAGTTAATAATCGGGATTCCCGAACACTATCGATCCTCGAGCACGCGATGGGTGCAGTCGGTGCCTGTTGCGCAAATGCTGCTCTTCTCATCAACCCTCGGGCAATCATCGTGGCCGGGGAACTTCCCGAGGCGATCCCCCAGGTCTCCGATATGATTGCCCACGGCCTCGAGAGCGAATTAATTCCCGCAATGAAGTGGCACATCGATGTCGTCCGCGCTGAGCTTGGCCCACTTGCTGCTGCTCAGGCCGCGGCCTACGCATCCCAAACCACGGCCTCGTCGATCAAGAAGGAAAGTGAAGGGACCCGATGACGCAATCCTTCACCCCCACGCTCCCCTTCTCGGTTGTCGCCAAACCAACGGGTGCTGCCTGCAACCTTGACTGTCAGTACTGCTTCTTCCTTTCAAAGGAACTGCTTTACGATCAAAAACGACAGTCGATGAGTGAAGAGACTCTTGAAACATACATCAAGAATTTTCTATCAGCCAGCCTCGACGGAGAAGTCACCATGCTCTGGCAGGGAGGCGAGCCGACCTTGCGCGGCCTCCCCTTTTTCGAACGCCTCATTGAGCTGTGCGAAAAGTATCGTCGCCCCACCCAAGAGGTTCGTCATGCCATCCAAACCAATGGGACGCTCGTTACGCCATCATGGGCCAGTTTCTTCAAAGAGCACAATTTCCTCGTCGGTATCTCCATTGATGGCCCGGCTCCTCTTCACGACGCCTATCGTCTGAACCGCGGCGGGCATGGAACTCACTCGATGGTGATTCGCGGGTGGGAACACCTTCGTAACGCCGATGTCGACACCAACATCTTGTGCACGGTCCACGCTGCAAACGAAGACCACGGCCTTGAGGTCTATCGCTATTTTCGAGATGAACTCGGTGCGCAGTACATGCAATTCATCCCCATCGTCGAACGCGTTCCCCGCGAGCACCTGCGCCAAGCCGAACTCGGGTGGAGAAGCGGAAGCTCAGCACTCCTCTACCGTCAAGACGGAGACTGCGTGACCTCACGGTCCACCTCACCGGAAGGGTACGGAAACTTCCTCTGTTCAATTTTTGATGAGTGGGTCTGCTCTGACGTGGGCTCCGTCTTCGTACAAGACTTCGATTCCTCCATCTCTGCGCTCTTTGGTTCAGCAAGCGTATGTGTCCATGCACCATCATGTGGGGCGAATATGGCGATGGAGTTTAATGGAGATGTCTACGCCTGCGATCACTGGGTTGAACCCGAGTGGCTTGTCGGCAACATTGCGAACAGCGATTTCCCAACCCTTGCAACTTCGGAAAAGATGCGTGCTTTTGATACGAAGAAGCAAGATCTGGATGATGAATGCTGGAACTGTCCATTCTTGCGTTTGTGCTGGGGTGGATGCCCAAAGGATCGTTTCATCACGACAGATTCTGGGCCTTCGCACAACTACCTCTGCCAGGGATACCGACGTTTCTATTCTCACGCTCTCCCCTACTTCAAAGCGATGGCCTTCCTGATCTCGCGCGGCGCAAGCGCTGATCAAATCATGGATCCAGCCATTGCTCATTCCCTAGGACTCACACCCCCGATCAAGGAGAATCACGGTGCTCATTGAGGCTGCAGTCGTCGGCATTGGCATTGGCATTGTTGTTGGAGCGCTGGGAGCCGGTGGCGGAATTCTTTCTGTTCCCGTCTTGGTGTATCTCTTGGGGCAAAATCCGCATCAAGCTGCGACATTGTCGCTCATCATCGTCGGAGCGACCGCATGCGTTTCACTGGTGACCCGCGCGCCCAGCGGCCACGTTGATTGGAAGCACGGAAGCCTTTTTGCCTTCGCAGGGATTGTTGGCACCTGGGGCGGTTCTGCCCTTAATCCTTTGGTATCAGCGCGTACGCTCATGCTGGAGTTTTGTATTCTTCTGGCCTTTGTCGCGGTATTCATGGTGCATAGACAGTTGCGTGCACCCGCTGAGGCTTCCCCTTCATCCATTGACGAGGCCACACCTGGGGAATCCTCACTCTCGCTTGCGTCGACGCTCAAGAATGTAGCCTTAGTGGTTCTTCTCGCTAGTGTGACCGGTTTCCTCACCGGTTTCTTTGGTGTCGGTGGGGGTTTCGCGATCGTTCCTGCACTTCACCTTGTTCTGCGTTACCCGATGAAAAAAGCATCGGCAACATCCCTGCTGATCATGCTCATTACAGCGTTGTTCGGCTTAGCTTCACGTGCGCTGGGTGGAACCTTGGATATCAGTGCCGAGGCCGGGGCCATGGTTGCCTGCTTCGCCGCGGCCTCGATGTGCGGAGGCATCGTCGGAGCACGACTTACTCGAAGGGTAAGTTCTACCGCCCTAGCCTGGGCATTCATTGTTCTCCTGATCGGAGTTGCAAGCGTGAGCGCTTATGCCACGCTACGCGCATAACTGAGCAATTTGAGGCTAAGCGATCGCTACCTGCGGCGTTTGTCCTAGGCGCCCTGCGCAGTTCGAGCCACAAGAGTATTCGTCGCTTGAGCGACCGGGCGCACGATCATCGAATCGATATTGACGTGACGCGGCCGCTCCAGGGTCCACACGATCGCCTCGGCGATGTCCTCAGCGATAAGCGGCTCGGCCACCCCCTCGTAGACGTGGTCGGCAGCTTCTTGGGAGCCTAGGCGATTGAGAGAAAATTCTTCAGTTCGAACCATACCCGGGGCAATTTCGATCACACGAACGGGTTCACCTACCAGTTCCTGACGCAAGGTATTGGCGATAATGCGTTCAGCATGCTTAGCTGCAACGTAGCCACCGCCTCCCGGATAGGTGTCGTGGGCGGCGGTCGACGTCAGAAAGACGAGGTCCCCTCCCCGCTCACGCATCGAGGGGAGAAATGCGCGCGTGCAATGCAAAGCCGTGAGGACATTACGCTCAAACATGGCGCTCCACCTAGCAGGATCTACCTCGGCGACTCGATCGACACCAATAGCTCCGCCGGCGTTATTCACCAGTGCATCAACGGGGCCGCCTTCCAAGACGCGCGCAGCCATCTCTCCAACCTGCGCATGGTCGCTAAGATCAGCTGCCCAATACTCGCAACCAATCTCATCAGCGAGGGCCTCTAGGCGCTCGCGGCGTCGGGCTACGGCAACGACCTGCCATCCGTGTTCAGCCAGAAGACGGGCGGTTGCTTCCCCGATTCCACTGGAAGCTCCTGTGACAACGACACGGCGAGAGGTACTCATGGGGTAACAGTAATATCCCCGGGGGCGCATCGTCTGCGCGCCGCCCGGGGATACCCTTTAAATCTCAGCCTTCGGGAAGACCGTAGGCCTTGTGAAGCAGCCAAATCGGGTGAACGACATTCGCACCCGTTGCAGTACGGATCTGCCAACGGCAGGTTTCGGTATCGCACGCTGCAAGCTCGACATTGACCTGCTTGACGAAGTCAAAGACGGGCTTTCCAACCGCCTGAGCAATCGCGTACTTTTCTTTCTTCATTCCATAGGTTCCCGCAATACCACAGCAGGGCTGCTGCGATTCCTTCACGGTTACACCGGGAATCAGGCTCATGAGCTCAACGGCGGGCATACCCAGTCCTTGAGACTTGAGCTGGCAGGGTGCGTGGTACGGAATGGTGACATCGATACGCTGCATATCCATGTCAAGCTCCCCGCGATCGTAAAGATCAATTAGGAACTCGCAGATATCCCAGGTACGTGAGGCAACATCGCGAAGCTCAGGGGTGTCCATTCCCAAAATATCGTGGGCTTCGTGACGGAGCATGCCACCACAGGAACCTGAAGAGGAGATGATCGGCGCATCGCGGTTAGCCTTGCGCAAGTCGTCTGTCAGGCGAGAGACATACTTTCGCGATTCGTCGTAGAGGCCATTGGACTGAAGAGCCAGACCACAGCAGCCGTGGTGCGGAACAAGGACTTCGTATCCCAGGTGCTCCAAGACCAAGACGGAGTGGATCGAGGTTTCGACCTCAAAGTATTGACCGGCGCATCCGTGGAAGAAGATGACCTGCCCCTTCGTGCCTGATTCAGGAAGCGGAGTGTGCTTCTTAAACCAGCTTTCGAAAGTGCGTCCATATGCACGAGGCATGGGGGCATTACGGTCAACGCCGATGACCTTCTCCATCGCGACACGAATTGGCTTCACATCCAGTGCCCAGTTTGCAATGGGTGCAAAAGGAGTCATGACGGAGCCGATCAGGCCGGTACGACCAATCAGCTGGTCACGAAGCGGGATCCCCTGCTTCTTCTTCATGTCGGTACGCGCATGGTGGATCATCTCAGTGACCTTCACTCCCTGCGGGCATACCAGCGAGCAGGTACCACAGGAGGAGCAGTAGTCAATCGAGTGGTCAACAATGTGGCCATCTTTGCGATAGCGCTCAGATTGCGGTCCAGAGTATTTGGGGCCAGCGAATAGATCTGTCACGCGCATGACCGGGCATTGCGTTTCACAGATCGTGCACTTCACGCAGGCATCCAGGGTTGACCGAAGGCCGAATTCGCCTCCGTTAATCCCCAGAACGTCACTTTCTTCGACGCTGGGTGCCATTTCCAGGCTCATTGAAGTTCCTCCACAATCGAATCCGCTGCGCGCAGCGCGCTTGCCAGTGCAATTCCATCGCCGGACTTTTCCTTCCAGCGGGTTGCACCGCTCAGGTTCCCGCCGGCCGCATACACATTGGTGTACACGGGGCCTGCACCCGGAGTGCACACGCGCATGTGCTCATCAACATCGAAGCCAACCTTGAAAAGAGGCTGTTCGCTTCCCCAAAAATCACCATTGAGCAAGGAGGTATCGACACCGGTCAACGGAAGGCCCATCACGGTATCGCTGACGTTGCCGTAAGAATCAATCTCCAGAGCGCCGGACTCAAAACCACCAGCTGCAAGGATGAGGGTCTTTGTTTCAATGGTGTGCGGGTGTCCCGCGGTTGAAATGGTCACACTGTGTAGCCGGTCACCATCTGCCTCGTAAGAAACCAAAGACGATCCCAACATGACGCGGCAGTTTGCCTTCGCAATCTCGGTGAGCTCCTGGTTGAGGCGCATTCCGGGAACCGACGGCGGCTGTAAAACGATCTCGAACACGGGGTGACCGAGCATGTCCTGGATGTCTTTCCAAGCAGTCGGATCATTAAGCCCAAGTACGGCGGGAAGACCAACCGTTTCACCGGGACGAACGATCTGCTTGAGCAGTTCGACCAAGCGAACACGGTTTTCTTTCAGATCAAGCGCACGGGCAAAGTTGGTTCCCGTCGTATCGCGTTCTTCGCCACGTACGTCCAAATCGACGTAGGCAGAACGCGCCGAAATCGGATTACCGTTTACATCCTTTTGCAAGCGCAGATTCTCTGCCGCCAGTGCCGGGTAGAAATCCTTGAGTCGGTTGAAACCGACGATCAGGAATTCCTGGCCGACCGGAATTCCAGCCTCCATCGAAGGCTGATACAACGCGGTGGGACGCAGAGCACCCAGTGCAGTTGGGATGCGAACGTTATGGTCAAGCGATCCGACAAGGCGTTCGGGGCCAAGAAGTTCACGGATCCATTCGAAGGATTGAGCGACCGAATCCACGCCAAGTCGCGCGTAGGGGTGCTCCGGACGCTCATTAGCTAGGTTCTCAATGGCCTCGAGGGGATGCTGAACGAACTCGGGGGCATACCCAAGGGCATCGATTGTTCCCTGTCCCAGTTGAAGTCCGCCAATTCCCTTGGTGACAAGAGTGACCTTCGCTCCGCGTTGTGCCAGTCGGATGCTGGCAGCAAGACCTGCAAGGCCCGCTCCGATAACGACTGCGTCACGCATGAGTATGACCTTCCTTCTCTTCCCCAGCTGTGGGGTCTTCTTCCTGGCCTTCAAGGGCATCCCAGTATTCACATTCACGCGGAACCGCTTCGGAGGTAGTCGGTAAATGCTCGACGTCAAGGGTTCCTTCGTGGATCCAGTTATCCAAGGCCGCCTGGCGTGCCTGCTTTCCGAAGAGGATTGGCCACAAACCGATCCAACGGTTCTTCAGGAACAAGCGAAGCAATTCGTTCGCACGAGGAGCATCAATATCGCCGCGTTCATGCGCAATTCCTGCGCTGCGCTGCGAGCAGAAGCCACCTTGGCAGGGTCCCATTCCCAAGCGAATCTGACGACGCACATCGTCAAGCTGACCTCCGGGAAGCGCATCCATGGTGCGTTCGAGCATCTCGCGGGTGACCAATTCACACTCGCAAATAATCTCTTCGCCAGAAGGTGACTTTCCGTGGTGTTCGACTTCGTCGAGGCGGTGGCCGATGTAGTAGTTCGACTTTCCTTCTGCCTCGGGAACAGCTTCTTCCGCTGTACGGCAGGGACGATCCTCGCCCATCTGCTGACACATGATGTCAACGATGCGCTCTGCCATAAGACGGTAGGTCGTGAGCTTACCGCCAGCAATCGTCAAGATGCCGTCAACACCGTCACGGTTGAGGTGGTCGACAACGTGCATTCCACGTGCCATGTGGCGGGTATCCGACTCGGAGACACGACTGTCCTTGATCAGGGGTCGTGCACCTGCCCATGCGTGAAGAGCACGCGATTGGCGGAAGCCTGGAATCAATGCTTCACCAGCATCAAGCATTTGCTGAACTTGGTCGGCAAGAATCGGAAGTTTATCCGGATCCTCAGCCTTAAGGTCCGTCGTGCCAATGATGCACACCGGGTGGACCGGAACCAAGATGTCACCATCTGCTGGCCAGATACAACGGTTAATGACCGTCTGAGAGAGGCGGTGATTCATTGCAATCATGATGCCCGCACCGGGGACAACCTCAACGCCGTGGCAGTCAGCAAGAGCAGCAATCTGTCCAGCCCAGGGACCGCCGCAGTTCAAAACAAAGGAGCAATCGATACGGATGTCTTCGCCGCTTCGTTCATCGCGCGCAAAAACCGCCTCGATGCGATCCTCCGACCGCTGAATTCCGGTTGCTCGCGTGTAGGTCAGGATCTCAGCACCGTAGGCAATAGCGGAGCGAGCTGCACCCCATGTCATACGCCACCCATCAACGGTTCCATCTTCAACCGCGAAGGCCCTCTTGAGGTGGGGGTCCAGTCGGGGTTCACGGCGCAGGGCCTCGGCGGGAGAAATCTCTTCGGCGGGAACGTGGGCTGCTCGCGCGCGCTCAAGGAAGAGGTCGGCGTATTCCTCATCATCGGCGGATGTCGTGACGAAAAGGCCACCTGTCCTTTCAACGGCATCGGCATTAATACGCGAGACAATTGCGTTCTCTTCGGCACATTCGGTCGCTGATTCCGGGTCGGATGCGATGTAGCGTCCACCGGAGTGGAGCAGGCCGTGGTAACGACCTGAAGTTCCTTGAGCCATGTCGGCTCGGTCAAGAAGTATCGCGCGGAATCCACGCATTGCAACATCGCGGACAACGCCGGCGCCGGTTGAGCCGCCGCCAATGACTACGACATCGGTCTCCATCGTCCTCATAGCGTTCGCTGTTCCTTAATTCTGTTTGAGCTTATGTACCACCTAAATCATTACTCTTTTCGAGTCTCTGCACATCCGCCCACACCGTTTTGCACATATGTGCAAACAGGGATGTTGACCATGTAATCATTCGCAGGAAACTTAGGTATCCCTAAACATTAGGGGGTGCAATCGCATGTCTGAGCAACGTACAGTGTCCCTATGACTGAGACCCTAAGCTACCGTCCCCAAGATGATTTCTACCTCTTCATCAACGGCCAATGGCTTGCCACTCACAAGATTCCTGCAGATCGCCCGATGGACGGTATCTTCAACCAGCTCCACGATCAATCGCAGCTGTGGGAAAAAGAGATTGCCGAGGATGCAAGCTCAGGCAAGATCCCGGGACACAATGCAGAATTAATTGCCCACCTCTACGGCACCTTCATGGACGAAGAGGCTGTCGAGGCCGCAGACTACTCCCCGATTGCAGGCAAGCTTGAGCGACTGCGCAGCGTGAGCACTCACCTCGAACTCGCACGCCTGATGGGCACTTTCCGCTACGAAGGTATTGGTGGCCTCTTCGGGAGCTATGTCGGTACCGATGCCCACAATTCCAGCCAACACCAATTGGATATCCACCAAAGCGGTATTTCACTTCCCGACGAGGCCTACTACCGCGAGGAGCAGCATCACCCGATCCTCGAGGCCTGGGAAACCTACGTTGCTACCCTCTTCACTCTTGTTGGAATTGATGAGGAGCAGGCGAGCGAACACGCACACGCGGTGAAAGAACTCGAGACACAGATTGCATCCTTCCATCGCGATGCAGTCTCAAACCGCGACCCGCTCTTAGCTGATCACCCTATGACATGGAAGGAACTGCGCAGCTCCTATCCGTTATTCCCCTGGGATGAATGGGCTGCGTCCGCGCATCTTCCTATTAATAAGGTCGATACCCTAAACGTCTCCCAGCCAGACTTCCTGGAACAGGCAACCCAGCTCTGGGCTCAAACGGATCTTGAAACGCTGAAGTTATGGATGGAGCATTCACTCATCGACGAGTACGCAATGCTGTTGTCGAGTGAGTTTATTGAGGCATCTTTCAACTTCCATGGTCGAGCTCTTTCAGGAACCGAGGAACTTCGCCCCCGCTGGAAGCGCGGTCTTTCCCTGGTATCTTCCCTCCTTGGCGAGGCCATGGGTGAAATTTGGGTATCACGCCACTTCCCTCCCGAAAACAAGGCGATCATGGACGAGCTTGTCCGTTCTCTCCTTGAGGCCTATCGCCAGGCCCTATCCACATGCGACTGGATGGGGGAAGAGACCCGAGCAGCAGCTCTTAAGAAACTCTCCACTTTCACCCCGAAGATTGGCTACCCTGACCGCTGGATCGACTACTCTCCGCTGAAGGTGGAGTCCCTTTCCCTTGTTGATACTGTCGAGGCCGCGACTAGGTTCCACGTTCAACGGCGCTGGGATAAGTTGGGCAGCCCCGTCGATCGCAGTGAATGGCATATGACACCTCAAACGGTCAATGCCTACTACGACCCTACGATGAACGAAATTGTTTTCCCCGCGGCTATTCTTCAAGCGCCCTTCTTTGATCCAAAGGCCGACGACGCATCGAATTTCGGCGCAATCGGTGCGATTATCGGTCATGAGATCGGCCATGGCTTCGATGACCAAGGTTCGCGTTTCGATGCAGAGGGAAATCTGGAGAACTGGTGGACCGAGGAGGATCGCGCTCGTTTCGAAGAACGCACAACGCGCCTGATCGAACAATACGATGCTCTCACCCCACGCGATCTTGAGGGCGAGGAGCCGCCACTCCACGTCAATGGAGCATTGACTCTGGGCGAAAATATCGGAGATCTCGCAGGTCTTTCTATTGCTTGGCAGGCCTACGTCTCTCGTTTGAAGGAAAAGGGAGAGTCACCGCAAACTGCCCCTGCGATCGATGGACTAACGGCAGCTCAACGCTTCTTCACTTCTTGGGCACGCGGCTGGAGGACCGCTATCCGTCGCGAATTCGCCAAACAGCTCCTGAGTATTGACCCGCACTCCCCCGCGGAATTCCGTTGCAATCAAGTTGTCGCAAACATGGATTCCTTTGCCGAGGCTTATGACCTGGCTCCCGATGATGCTCTGTGGATTGCCCCCAACGAACGCGTTCATATTTGGTAGCCAGGACAACTGAGTTTTCATTTCATCACAACAATGCAACAGATGGCGCGGCAAGGTTCGCGCCATCGGCTTAAACATGCAAAAATGAACACGTTTACGCGCAGCATGCGCGTGTGAATCCTCAACACAATTGGAAGGTACGCAATGCCTGGCCTGAACCTGACGCGCGAAGAAGCACAGCAGCGCGCAGCAGTGATCTCAGTTGATCACTACGACGTCGAACTCGACCTCACTCGCGGAGACAGGGACTTCCTTTCTCGCACCACCGTTACCTTCAGTGCTACTGAGGGCGAGGCGACCTTCGCTGATCTAGTCTCGAATAACATTCATTCGATCGTTCTCAACGGCGAAACTTTGGACCCGGTGATTCACCAGGACAACCGCATTACCCTTCCTCCCCTTGCGGCCCACAACACCTTGACTGTCGAGGCTGACTGCCAGTACATGCACACCGGTGAAGGCCTTCACCGCTTCGTGGACCCCGCAGATTCACAGGCCTACTGTTACTCGCAGTTCGAGGTTCCCGATGCCCGCCGTGTCTTTACGACTTTCGAGCAGCCCGACCTCAAGGCAACCTTTACTTTCACGGTCACCGTTCCTGCAGGCTGGAAGGTCTTCTCGAACTCGGCTACTCCCGAGCCTGAGGTTCACGAGGATCGCTGGACGTATCGTTTCGAAGAAACCGAGCGTATCTCCACCTACATCACTGCGATCATCGCTGGCCCCTACCAGGGCGTTACCGATTCCCTAGTTTCCAGTGACGGCCGCACGATTCCTCTCGGTGTATGGTGTCGTGCATCCCTTATCGGCTCCTTGGACTCTGATCGCATCCTCAAAATCACCCGCCAGGGATTCTCCTTCTTCGAGGCCGCTTACGGAATTCCTTACCCCTTCAAGACCTACGACCAGATCTTCGTCCCCGAATACAACGCAGGTGCGATGGAGAACGCCGGCTGTGTCACTTTCCGCGACCAGTACATTTTCCGTACCCGCCCCACCACTGCAGACTTGGAAGCTCGTGCCAATACGATCCTCCACGAGCTGGCACACATGTGGTTTGGCGATCTGGTCACCATGAAGTGGTGGAACGATCTATGGCTCAATGAGTCTTTCGCTGAATTTATGAGCCACTTGGCGCTGGCTGAGGCAACCGAGTACACAGAAGGTTGGACCGGCTTCATGCTCCGCAAGGACTGGGGCATGAACCAGGATCAACTTCCTACCACTCACCCCATCACCGCTGAGATCCGTGATCTTGCCGATGTCGAAGTGAACTTCGACGGCATTACCTATGCAAAGGGCGCATCAGTTCTTCGCCAGCTGGTCAGCTATGTCGGTCGCGAGCACTTCTTCGCAGGCCTGCATGAATACCTGACGAAGCACTCCTATGAGAACGCCACCTTGGCAGATCTTCTTGACGAACTTGAAAAGGCCTCGGGTCGCGACCTCAAGCAGTGGTCACGAGTCTGGTTGGAAGAAGCAGGCATCACTCTGCTTCGCCCCGAAATTGAGGTCGACGAAAACGGGACTATCACCAAGCTTGCTGTGCTTCAGGAGTCCTTCTCTGAGGGGTCTTCTCTGCGTCCTCACCGCTTGATTGTCTCCGGTTACAGCGCAAATGAAGAGGGAACTATTTCTCGCGTTTTCAGCCAGGAACTTGATGTTGATGGCGCCTCGACCGTTGTCGAAGAAGCTCAGGGAATCGCACGCCCCGATCTCATCCTTATTAACGACCAGGATCTGGCCTACGCAAAGGTTCGCCTGGATCCACAGTCTCTTGACTTCTCAATCCGTAATATCTCCCGTTTCGAAGATTCCTTGACTCGCGGTGTCATCATGGCCTCGGCTTGGGACATGACCCGCGATGGCGAGATGCGCGCACATGACTACCTGACACTGTTGCTTGCCGCTCTTCCTGTTGAGCGCAATACAACCATGCTGCGTCTCTACCTGCGTCACCTTGACCAGGCATTGGAGACCTACGTCGCTCCCGCAAAGCGTGCTGCCCTGCAAGAGCGCGTTGCTTCAGGCTTGCTCATCCTTGCTCGCACCGCGGCTGCTCACTCCGACGAACAGCAGCTTTTTGTACGCGAGCTTGCACACTGCGCCGTTCTCCCCGAGCACTTCGAGGCCATTCAGGGACTCTACGATGGAACCCAGACCCTGATGGGCTTGGATCTGGATGTCGACCTGCGCTGGGCTCTCCTCATTGCTCTGGTACGTGGAGGCGTTGCTGGCGAGGCCGAGATCGCAGCCCTTGAGACCGAGGATGACACGATGACGGGTCACCAGAAGGCTGCTGCTGCGCGAGCCGCCGTGCCCGATCAAGGTGTCAAGCAGCAGACGTGGGATGCCGTTCTTCGTGACCTGTCCATTCCCAATGACACCCGTTGGGCAATGGTCTCGGGCTTCTGGGCCCAGGCACGAACGAACCCCGAAATGTATGTCCCGGTGGTTAGCGACTACTTCGATTCTCTTGAGCAGATCTGGAAGGATCACACCTTCCACATCGCTGAAGATATTGTCACCTTGATGTTCCCCAAGGCCCTTGCGGGATACGTCCAGGGCATCGATCCGATCACCAAGGGAAACGAGTGGATCTTCAACCACCTGAGGGCATCAGCTGCTTTGGTTCGCCTGCTCCGCGAGCAGATTTCAACCACTGAGCGCATGCTGAATGCTCAGGCTGCAGACCTGAACTGATTTCAGCGACATAAACGGAGGGGTTGGTTCCATGCGAACCAACCCCTCCGTTTTTATACGAGTTTAGTCCTCAAGCTCATCATCGATCATTCCCGTTCCGGCACCAACAAATGTCGTTACCCCCATGAGCAAACCGGTTACTGACATGGCAATCAATGGAATGGTTTGATTCCCAAGCGTCTGAAGTAAAAGACCAAAACAAATCGGCCCAACTGCAGCGATAACATAACCGATAGGTTGCACCAAGGCCGACAGATCCGCAGTCACTGCAGCATCGCGAGAGCGCGCAGGAATGAGTGCCAATATCAGCGGGAAGGTAAAACCGCCAATTGCTAAGAGCGATACCCAGATCAGTGCGTAGCTCCCGGGGAACGTCGCAAGTCCAATCCACCCGCTGAAGGTGAGAAGACCCAGGAATGCAGCGAGCCACGGAATATGCGTTCCAACGGTGTCAATCATGAAGGGAATCACCAGTCCGCCAACAACCGCCCACAAATTCACCAGTGCCGCCATGAGAGATGCAAAGGATGCAGAGTAGCCGGCGTTGATCAGAATTTGAGGAAGGAAGGCAAATTGCACATAGGCGTTAAGTGATTGCAGACCAAACCCAAGAACCAGAGCAATGGCTGTTCGTGAGCGGTAGATTGGCAATCTCGAGGTAGACGCTCGCTGAGACTCTTCCCGATTTTGAGATTCATTGTCCAAGGGCGATTCATGCGCTACCCGCGCCGCTACGCCGTCAGGCCTATCCTTGCCTGCGCGCACTGCAATCCGGATCCACACCAGGCCTGCCAAGAAAGCAAAGACAACCCAAGCCGCCAGAGAATACTGCCAATAACTGCCGTCTCTGCCAGCAAGAGGAACAGCGAGAGCTGAGCCAAAGGCACCGCCGATCAAAAGAAGTGTCCCATAGGCAGTAACGAGCAGTGTCCCTCTCCCGGCCTCGTGGTACTTAATCCACGCGGGAACCAAGACATTAGCCAGCGCGGGCCCAACGAGAGCAACAACACTGAGGACGCAGAAGAAAGTAAAGTTCCCAGCCCAGGGACGAAGAAGTAAACCAAGCCCGCTGATAAATGTCCCAAGCGTGAGGACCAGGCTCATCCCCCAGCGCTTCGACATGGGGACAGCCATCAAGCCAACACCTGCAAAAACCAAACAGGGAAGGGCGGAAAGAATCCCCAACGCACCCGCGCCCGTGTGATAGGCCTGGGAAATATGCCCTAGCAACGGACCAATTGATGTTGCCCCGGAACGCATGGTCATACTCATCACGACAATCCCGAGGAAGGCAAGAAACGTCGAGACTGCGGCTCTGGAATACGATTTTCGCCGATCAATCATCATCGCTGTGTGTTCTTCATTTCATTATCCTCAGTGTTTACGAAATTTTCCCAAATTGTGACCATACATTGAACTCAATTTTCATAAGGAGATTAGACTTGCAATTACTAGTCTGACCGATAGATGACCGCATTAGCGGCCACTCCGTCAGCACACGGAAAGGATTCACGTGTCTACGCCTACAACGAGCACCCGCTCGTCACTGAAGGAATTGACCTTCCGCGGCATTATTATCGGTGGAATTATCACCCTATTGTTTACCGCGGCAAACGTTTACCTCGGATTGAAAGTCGGATTAACCTTCGCAACCTCGATCCCTGCAGCCGTCATCTCGATGGCAATTCTACGGTTTTTTGCCGATCACACCATCCAAGAAAATAACATCGTCCAAACGATTGCATCTGCTGCAGGAACTCTTTCCGCAGTGATCTTCATCCTCCCCGGCTTGGTCATTGTCGGCTGGTGGAGCGGTTTCCCCTACTGGACGACAATGGCCGTCTGCGCGGTCGGCGGTCTTCTGGGCGTTATGTACTCGATCCCGCTGCGCCGCGCACTGGTGACCGGATGCGATCTTCCCTACCCCGAAGGTGTTGCAGGAGCCGAGATCCTCAAAGTCGGCGACGCACACGAGAAGTCAGACGATAACACTCTTGGCCTACACGCAATTATCTGGGGCGCCATTTGCTCCGCAGTGATGTCTTTGCTGTCCTACATGAAGGTCGCAGCCTCATCAGTTTCCGCAACCTTTAAGCTCGGCGCCGGCGCGACCTCGCTCGGAACTTCCCTGTCGCTTGCCTTGATCGGCGTTGGACACCTTGTCGGATTGACCGTTGGCATCGCGATGCTCATCGGTATGTTCGTCTCCTACTTCATCCTGATCCCCTACTTCAGCGCCGGCCAGCTTGATGGATCGGCATTGTCTGACGTTGTTGATACCGTGTTTTCCAGTCAAGTGCGTTACATCGGTGCCGGCGTCATGGCTGTTGCCGCAATCTGGACCCTGGTCAAGATCATTTCCCCGATCGTCAAGGGAATCCGCGACGCAATGCGCTCCTCGCACACCCGTCACGATGGCGGCGAAGTTCCTCAGACTGAACGCGACATCCCGATCACGATCGTCGCACTGGTCATCGTCTTGTCGATGATCCCCGTGGGCGGCCTGCTCTGGCTGTTTACAAACGGGACGGAGATCGCGCACAACACAGCAATGCTCATTGCCGTTTCGGTGATCTTCACTCTTCTTGCCGGCCTTCTGGTCGCAGCGGTCTGTGGTTACATGGCCGGCCTCATCGGTTCATCCAATAGCCCCGTATCCGGCGTGGGCATTTTGGTCGTCGTCCTCACAGCGCTGGCAATTGTTGCCGTTCACGGTCACGGCTCCTCTGCTGCAGAGACAACAGCCCTGATTGCCTACACGCTCTTCACTGCCGCGATTGTCTTCTGTATTGCGACGATTTCGAATGACAACCTGCAGGACCTCAAGACCGGTCAGCTGGTGAACGCAACTCCGTGGAAGCAGCAGGTGGCTCTGGTCATCGGTGTTGTTTTTGGCGCGCTTGTCATTCCTCCGGTTCTGAACCTGATGCAGAATGCCTTCGGTTTCCAGGGAGCTCCCAACGCCGGCGCTGACGCGCTTGCTGCTCCTCAGGCCTCGTTGATTTCCTCCCTCGCAAAGGGCGTCATCGGCGGAACTCAGGATTGGAACCTTCTGGGTCTGGGCGCGATCATCGGTGTTGCTATCATCATCATCGATGAAGTTTTGAACCTCACGACGAAGCGTCGTTTTGCTCTGCCGCCTTTGGCAGTGGGCATGGGCATGTACCTGCCCGCTTCGCTGACCATTTTGATCCCCGTCGGTGGCGTCATCGGCTTCTTCTACGATCGCTGGTCTGGCACCCGCAAGGATCCCGAGCGCGCTCGCCGTATGGGTACACTCTTGGCAACCGGCTTGATCGTCGGTGAGAGCCTCTTTGGTGTGATCTACGCAGGCATTGTTGGCGCTACAGGAAGCGAAGAACCGCTTGCCGTTGTGGGCGATTCCTTCGCAACGCCAGCGACCTTCATTGGTGCGATCTTCTTCATCGGAAGCATTGCCCTCCTCTACCGCTGGGTTCGTGGAGTGGTTGCGCGCACGGATAGTGAGCCTACCCTTCCCGAGGCCGGAGCCGAGGAAGCGATCGACGTGCACTAAGCGTCGCTCACCTACAGTTTGAGGGGAGTCGGATTCAATCCGACTCCCCTCCTGCTTTATTCAGAGACTACTCCCAGTGACGACTTCTTACCGCCACGCATGCGCGTTTAAACTCTTTTCCCATACAAAAATCCGCTGGATGATCACACATCCAGCGGTCTTTTTGTGGAGCTAAGGGGATTCGAACCCCTGACCTCTTCCATGCCATGGAAGCGCGCTACCAACTGCGCCATAGCCCCGTAGGTTCCGGCGATCTCACGCTCGGACCTGTTAAGAATAGCGGACGATACCCGCCAAGGCAAAATTAAGAAGCTGTGCGAGGAAACACATCTGCGCTCCTTTATGCCCCAAAGACCTCCGGGCGAGCTCCGACATTGTGTGAAGCCAGACGCCAACGGGCGGCACCCGAGGCACCAGAACCGCCACCACCGGCAAGGACAAGTTCTGACCAGTGAACATTGTCAACGCCGCGAATGCAGTCAAAATGACGCGGATCCAAGCCAATCGTGGACATCACGCCACGCGCGATCGCAGCGCCATGCGAAACGGCAACCAAAGTACCACCTTCGGGAACCTTAGCGGCATGCTCAAGCACGGCCTCGCGAACGCGATCGCCCACTACGCCTCCAGGCTCAACACCGGCTCCCGCGCTTTCGCCAGTCTGACGCCACTCAAGCAACCACTCGGGGTATTGCTCGGCAATCTGATCGAAATCCAGACCTTCAAAAACGCCGTAGGAACGCTCGAGAAGGCGCTTATCAACAGCGATCTCCCCCACCTCGACACCTAAGGTCTTCAGTTCCTCAGCCAATGCCTGAGCGGTGTTAAACGCACGTTCCAGGGGTGAGGAGACAAGGCGAACAGCCGTTGCTGAAACATAATCGGCGTTCAGACCGCCAATTCGACCTCCACTAGCAAGCCGGCGAGCCAGAACCTGACCGCCCTCGACAGCCTGCTCTCGACCAACCGAGTTCAAAGGAATATCAATAATCCCTTGGAAACGATGCTGGACGTTGTAGTCGGTCTGTCCATGCCTGAGAAAAATGATCCGCCGCGCGCCAGCGATCTGAGAATACCCAGCCACGGCCTCAGCAGAAACGGAAGAAGTATCGATGCTCATTCGCCCATCTCCTCAATAACCTGCGAAGGACTCATAACGCGACGCACAGCTGCACCGGGCGCAACATCAGGAAGTTCAAGGCGAGTAATTGTCTGATCTGACCACAAGCGCTCAAGAGCGTAAAACTCGCGGTCTTCCTGGCTCATCACGTGAATAACAACATCGCCGTAGTCAGCCAGCACCCAAGTGCCTTCGCTGCGGCCCTCGATGCGCTGAGGAACGATGTGGTAATCACGCCCGATCTCATCCATGATTCCCTCAGCGATTGCGTGCACCTGACGCGACGAAGGGGCAGAGACCAGAAGGAAAGACTCCGCAATCCCCAGACGCTGAGAAACATCAATCAACACTGGATCTTGCGCGAGTTTATTAGCCGCGCCACGCAGGGCACTGCTGATCAGGTCTTTGCTTTGAACGTCCACATTTTTCCTTTCGCCGTTTTCAGTCTGCCATTTTCTGGGCCATGCGGCTACCGAAGGACACGGCGGTCCAGCAACTGGACCGCTGCGTGAAGGCTACTGATACAGCCTGTATTTATTGATGTATTGGACAACCCCATCGGGCACCAAGTACCACACCGGCTTTCCGCGTTCGACGCGCTTGCGGCAGTCCGTCGAGGAAATTGCCATTGCGGGCACCTCCAGTAAGGACACAGACGAAGCCGGAAGTTTCTTCGCATCAAGCACGTGTCCCGGACGCGTCACCCCGACAAAGTGCGCCATTTCGAAGAGAAGATCAGCGTCTTTCCACTGGACGATCTGTGTTAGCGCATCCGCTCCGGTGATGAAGTAGAAGTCCGCATCCGGATAGATTTTCCGCAGATCATGAAGAGTATCGATCGTATAGGTTGTCCCGCCTCGGTCAATATCGACTCGCGAAACTGAGAATCTAGGGTTCGAGGCCGTCGCAATCACCGTCATCAAATACCTGTGTTCCGCAGGAGTCACTTTGCGACCCGCTTTAAAGGGCTGCATAGCCGTGGGGACAAAAATCACCCGGTCAAGTTGGAAGACATCCATCACTTCAGATGCCGCCACCAAGTGACCGTGGTGGATCGGATCGAAGGTTCCACCCATAATCCCGATCGAGCGACGTAGTTTTCCCGAGGTCGAGTCCAAAGTTGGCACGCTTTCCTCCCCTACTTTCGAACTGCTCCGTCACCTTCGATAACCCACTGGCTGGTTGTCAGCTCAGCCAGCCCCATGGGGCCGCGGGCATGCAATTTCTGCGTGGAAATACCGATTTCCGCACCCAATCCAAGCTGCCCGCCATCAGTGAAGCGCGTCGAGGCATTAACGGCAATAGCCGCGCTATCAATATTTGAGCGGAAATAGTTCGCCGCGCTGATCGAAGCCGTACAAATCGCTTCGGTGTGGCCTGAGGAATAGCGACGAATATGTTCAACCGCTTCCTCAATCGAGTCGACAACCTTCACTGCCAAATCCATTGACAGGTATTCGGTACGCCAATCTTCCTCTGTCGCCTCGCTGATCAGGCTCTGATCAAGGCCGCCCACATGCGCGGCACATTCGCCCGCTGCAGCATCGGCATGAATACGCACCCCAAGGTGAGTAAGCTCCTCCAAAGCTTGAGGGAGGAAACTGTGGACCATATCGCGGTGAACAAGAAGGGTTTCAGCGGCGTTACAGACCCCAACCCTTTGAGTTTTCGCGTTGATAATGATTCGCACTGCAGCGTCAACGTCTGCTCCCGAATCAACGTAGACATGGCAGTTTCCCGTTCCCGTCTCGATAACAGGAACGGTCGATTCTTCCACTACTGCACGGATAAGACCTTCGCCACCGCGTGGAATCAAAACATCAATGCCTCCGCGTGCGCGCATCATGGCACGTGCCCCGTCCCTACCCCAGGGATCAACTGTTTGGACAAGATCAGCTGAAAAACCAAGGGAGTCAATGGCCGCACGGATAACCTCAACAAGAGTCTCATTGGTATTCTGCGCTGCACTTCCACCACGAAGGATCACTGCGTTGCCGGATTTCAAGCACAAGATTGAGGCGTCGACAGTGACATTCGGACGAGCCTCATAAATCATTCCAATGACACCCATGGGAACTCGAAGCTGAGTAACACGAAGACCGTCGTCCGTACGGCCGCCGCGGATCACGGTACCAACCGGGTCCTCAAGAGCAATCACGTCAAGCACCGCACTGGAAATCGCACGAATACGGGATTCATCAAGTCGGAGGCGGTCAACCAGACCAGCAGCCATACCGCGTTCTTCGGCGCGCAGGCAGTCCTGCGCATTCGCGTGAAGGATCTGTTCACAGTGGTCGACAAGCGCGTGAGAAATCGCCAGAAGAATACCGTTTCGCTGCGCGGTAGTCGACGTTGCCAGCGCTCGCTGTGCCCGCTTCGCACGGTCAGTAAACTCAAAAATATCCAGATCATTACTCATGTTCTACTCCCGAACCAGAAGTGCAAGATCATCGCGATGAACCGCTGGGCGCATATGTTTATTCGTTTCTGAGCCCTCATGTGAGTCAAGGATGCGCGCCAGTGTATCTGAGTCATAGCGCGAAATTCCGCGCGCAATCAGTCCATTATCGTCTGCAATATCAACGACATCGCCCGCTGAAAAAACACCCAGGACCTCTTTAATACCCGCGGGAAGAAGAGATTTTTTGCCATGGGTGATTGCCCTGCGCGCACCGGTGTCAATCAGCAATTGGCCGCTAGAGGTGGCAACATGAGCAATCCAAAGCGTGCGCGAAGCTGGGCGATGACGCGTGGGTTCAAACCACGTACCAACTGCTTCACCGTTCAGAGCTTCACTCAAACGATCGGCACTAGTCAAAACAACCCCGATACCGGCATGTTGCGCCATGCTAGCAGCATGTAACTTCGTTGCCATGCCTCCGGTGCCCACCGACGAACCCGCTCCCCTGACGTCAACGTTACTCAGTTCATCGGTCGCGTTGACTGCAGAAATTAAATGAGCATCCGGCTGCGAAGGAGGAGCTGTATAGAGCCCATCGACGTCGGTGAGCAGAATCAAAATATCCGCGCCCACCATTTGTGCGACGTAAGAGGCCAGTCGGTCGTTATCTCCGAAACGCACCTCACGGGTCGTGACTGCATCATTTTCATTAATGATCGGTACAACACCGTAGGCAAGAAGTTTATCCAGTGCAGACATTGCATTCGTATAGTGTTCGCGCTGCATCACATCCGCAGCGGTCAGCAGAACCTGCGCAACGTGTAGATGGTGGGCCTGGAAAGCTGAGGACCAGCGAGCCATCAGGTATCCCTGTCCCATCGCCGCAGCGGCCTGCACACTTGCCAGGTCCTTCGGGCGCGAGCTCAGTCCAAGAGGCTCCAAACCGGCAGCGACAGCTCTCGAAGAGACAATGAGAATCTCGCATCCTCGCCTTGCCTTCGCTGAAACCAGCCGGGCAACGGAATCAATTCGATTCAGATCCAGCCCGCCGTCTTCACGGGTGAGCGACGAGGAGCCGATTTTCACAACGATGCGACGCGCCTGTTGCACCGCACTACCCCTTGGGGACATTTAGCGTTCATCCTCCGGATCGGTCCAGACACCACTGGACCTTTCGGTCCAAAGCTCTTCGCGAGCTGCTGACTTCGCGTCCATCATGTCTCGATAGCGTTCGCGACGTTCACTTGTTGTACGACGCTCATTTCGGTCCAGACGCAGGTCAGTTCCTCGCTGCCCAAGCAGCTCAGGACCGGTCGTCAATGTAGGCTCCCAATCGAAAATCACGCCGTCGTGAAGAGTTCCAATGACGACGGTATCGCCGGCGTGAGCTCCCGCCTTCATCAGTTCTTCTTCCACACCGGCACCGGCAAGGCGATCGGCAAGGTAACCCACGGCCTCGTCGTTGGAGAAGTCGGTCTGAAGCACCCAGCGCTCGGGTTTGCGCCCACGCACCTGGTAAACGATCTCCCCCGCGTGCTCGACAACGCGGACAGTAATCTCGTCCTTGCTTCCCACCGGTCGAGGCCGCAGAACGGTACGCGCCGCTTCGAGAGCGGGCAGCTGTGCTCGGTGTTCATCGACAAGGCGCGCAAGCGCAAATGAGAATTCCTTGAGGCCTTCGTGGCTAACTGCGGAGACCTCAAAAATTGGCCAGCCGAAGACCTCAAGCTCGGGCTTGGTAATCTCCGCCAAGTCCTTGCCATCAGGAATATCGATTTTATTCAGCGCAATCACACGAGGACGCTGCATCAGGGGAACATAGCCCTCAATCTCGCCCAGATCGCCCTCGTATGCGGCGAGTTCTGCCTCAATCGTCCGCAGGTCGGAAACCGGATCTCGATCAACTTCAAAGGTCGCAGTATCCAAAACGTGCACAATAACTGCGCAACGCTCGATATGGCGCAGGAAGTCAAGACCGAGTCCCTTACCTGCAGAAGCACCGGGAATAAGTCCGGGAACATCAGCAACAGTGAAACGTGCTTCTCCAGCTTGGACAACACCTAAGTTGGGAACGAGGGTCGTGAAGGGATAGTCGGCAATCTTTGGACGCGCTGCAGACATCGCAGCGATTAACGAAGACTTTCCAGCCGAGGGATATCCAACAAGCGCAACATCTGCGACAGACTTCAACTCAAGAACGACATTGTGTTGTTCGCCGGGCTCACCCAGGAGAGCAAAACCGGGAGCCTTACGCTTCTTCGAGGCAAGAGCGGCATTTCCCAGGCCGCCGCGGCCACCTTCGGCTACGACAAATTGAGCTCCAACCCCCGTAAGGTCGGCAAGGAGTTCACCGCGGGTCGACTTTACAACGGTGCCATCCGGGACAGGAAGAATCGTATCCGCACCATTTCTTCCCTGGCGGAAATCACCCATGCCCTGGGTTCCATTTTCTGCGCGCTGGTGCGGGTTCCGGTGGTAGGTCAGCAGAGTCGTTACCTGGGGGTCGACTTCAAGGATGACAGAGCCGCCATTACCACCGTTTCCACCGTCGGGCCCTCCCAGCGGCTTAAACTTTTCACGTTTCACCGAGGCAACGCCATGGCCGCCGTTGCCTCCCTGGGCGAAAATCGTTACTCGATCGACAAAGCTTGCCACTGTGGTCTCCAGTCTTGGCCAGTGCGCGCCAGCGCGAATCAGGATAGTGAAAAGGGGCATCCGGCCTTGTGCCGGACGCCCCCAATCAGCCGTCGGTCTCAGGCAGAGACCGGCTCAACGATGTTGACAACCCTACGGTCACGACGGGTTGCGAACTCAACCGCACCCGCGCGCAGCGCGAAGAGGGTGTCGTCCTTGCCACGACCAACGCCCTCACCGGGGTGGAAGTGGGTGCCGCGCTGACGAACGATAATTTCGCCGGCGTTTACCAGCTGGCCGCCGTAGCGCTTGACGCCCAGTCGCTGGGCGTTCGAGTCGCGGCCGTTGCGGGAGGAGCCAAGGCCCTTCTTATGTGCCATCTCGACGTCTACTTTCTATATCGAACGGTTCAGGCGATCTCAGTGATCTTGACAACCGAGAGCTTCTGGCGATGACCCTGACGCTTACGGTAACCGGTCTTGTTCTTGTACTTAATAATGGAGATCTTCGGGCCCTTAGCAGAGTCAACAACCTCTGCCTTGACCGCGACCTTCTCCAGTGCGCTGGGCTCGACGGTGATTGCATCGCCATCGACCAGCATCAAAGGCTGGAGTTCGATGCTGGCACCAATTTCTTCTGCCAGCTTGTCGACGACGACGACGTCACCGACGGACACCTTTTCCTGCCGGCCGCCGGCCTTGACGATCGCGTAGACCACGTTGAAGCTCATCTCTTCTCGAAACTTGGACGGGCTAGGCTTCCACGTTCGAACAACGTCCTCATCAAGAAACACTAAGCCCGTTGGCGCTCGTTGCGCCGACGATCAAATTTAGCTGAAAACCCCGCCTGAAGCAAACCGCTAGAGGGATTTTCTTCGTTTTTTGGGTGTGTGCTTGGGCACTGTCACCCTTCAACCGGGGGCGCAGCGGGTTCACTCACGGCAACCCTGCGCCGACGAGAGCGCTTAACAGGAGTTGTTTCTTCACTCCGCGGAGGAACGTTGATCACAATCTCTTGCGTCGTATGCGTTGCAGCAACAGGTGCCGCAGGCTCCGGAAGATCAATATGGACCCGAGCGGGTTCACTGGCTTCACTCACTGCGCGACGTCGACGCGAACGCGCAGGACGGGAGGGCTTACTAGCCTTCTCAGGCACCGGGGCTTCGTCACGAATCGCTGCAGATTGCAGCTGGGTTTGTACGGGTGCAGCCGCGGGGGTGTCCTGAGATTCAAGGCCAGCATCTCCCCCACTAACGGCGGGGCCGTCTTCCTGGGGACGCGTGACCCTACGTGAACGACGCTGGCGCTTCACCTCTACCGAGGCCTCTCGGGCAGCCTTTCGTTTCGGCGACGCGTCCTGCTGTACAGATTTGGATTTCTCATCCGAAACTTGTGCTTCTTCGTCCTGATGAGCAGATTGAGCTGACTCCTCACGACTGCTTGCAGCTGCGATTGCAGTCATGGCCTCGCGAGCTCGCTCATGCTCAGGAGTGTCCTCAACGCGCGCACGATTTTGAGACTTCTTCGAGCGCTTCGGGGCTTCCTCAGCCGCGCCCTGAATCTCTACCGGGTGCTGATGGACAATGAATCCGCGACCCTCGCAAGCCTCACAGGTGGTAGAGAAGGCCTCAACCAGCCCCTCACCCACACGCTTACGGGTCATCTGAACCAGACCCAGTGACGTGATTTCAGTGACTTGATGACGCGTGCGATCTCGACCCAAGCACTCAACAAGGCGACGAAGAACAAGATCGCGGTTCGACTCCAAAACCATGTCAACGAAGTCGATAATGACGATTCCACCGATATCGCGCAGACGAAGCTGGCGGACAATCTCTTCGGCGGCCTCGAGATTATTTCGGGTGACCGTCTCTTCCAAAGTTCCGCCCGCGCCGATGAACTTACCGGTATTCACGTCGATAACAGTCATGGCTTCGGTGCGATCGATGATGAGCGTGCCACCACTGGGCAACCAGACCTTGCGATCCATTCCCTTGGCAAGCTGCTCATCCACGCGGTATGCATGGAAAACATCTTCCGTTCCAACCCACTTAGTCACGCGATCAGAAAGCTCAGGAGAGAGTTCGTCAACATAAGCCTTGACCGTTTCATAGGTCTCGCTACCTTCAATGATGAGCTCCGCAAAGTCTTCATTGAAGATGTCGCGAACAACGCGAACCGCAAGCTCAGGCTCACCACGCAGCAAAACCGGGGCGTTCTTCGTCGTGGAAAGCTTGGCTTCAATATCGTCCCACTGCTTACTCAAACGGCGAACATCATCGCGAATTTGCTCTTCCGTTGCCCCTTCAGCTGCGGTACGCACAATGACGCCGGCAGAATCGGGGACAACCTGCTTGAGGATCTTCTTCAAACGGATGCGCTCACGTTCAGGAAGCTTTCGCGAAATCCCCATCATGGAGCCACCGGGAATCAGGACAAGGTAACGTCCAGCCAAAGTAATCTGACTGGTCAGGCGTGCACCCTTGTGGCCAATCGGGTCCTTTGTGACCTGGACCAGGACCGGGTCACCGGATTTCAGGGCAGATTCGATGCGGCGAGGCTTTCCTTCAAGTCCAACCGCGTCCCAATTCACTTCACCGGCGTAAAGAACAGCATTGCGTCCCTTGCCGATATCAACGAAGGCAGCTTCCATCGAGGGCAGAACGTTTTGAACGCGCCCCATATAGATATTGCCGACTGCCGTCTTTTGAGTACGGCGCGCAACATAGTGCTCGACCAGAAGATCATCTTCGATAATTGCGATTTGATCGAGACCGTCCTGGCCGCGAATTACCATCTTACGGTTCACAGACTCGCGTCGAGCCAGGAATTCAGACTCGGTAATGCGGTGGTGGCGACGCCCCTCGCGACGCCCTTCCTTGCGGCGTTGCTTCTTGGCCTCGAGGCGGGTTGAACCTTTAAGCGCCTGAACTTCGTCACTTCCCTCTTGGGCTTCAGAGGCGCGAACGCGACGACGACGACGGCGACGAGTCGTCTCTTCACCATTTTCAGAACTATCCGCGCTGTCAGCAGCCTCACTAGCAGGTGCTGCCTGCTCCTCCTCGGTGACCTCGGGCGTTTCTTCGTCCTGCTCCTTACGCCGAGAGCGACGACGCTTTGGCTGCGTAGCCTCGGAGGAAGCATCCTCGTCTGAAGCCTTCTTTCGCGAACGCGCGCGCTTCTTCGGCGTTGTTTCTTCGGTTGCTTCCTCTGCCGTTACTTCACGGGTACGCGAGCGACGACGGGGCTTTTCTTCCGTCTCACTCTGCGAGGTATTTGCGGGGGCAGAAAAAGTCGGTTCCTGGAATGTCGGAGCCTGGAAAAGCAGAGTTGCTGCTGGAGTTTCAGGCATGGCCTCTTCTTTCACAATGTCAGTATGTTGACCGAGCTCGCACTACTGGGTCTGTATTACACGCAATGAAGCGGAAGTCTTATCGAAGTTGCAGCCGGCAACCGCAGGCGTTCATCTGTTACGAACAGGCCGCCCTGCGATGGACGGAGAGTGCGCTCCGCCCATTTCGTATCCCCCATTCTCTCATAGGGATTGCGGGCATGCCCGGGCACCTGCGCGGCGGTTCTTCCAATGTTCACAGCGTCACCATAGAATCACTTTAAATAAAACGACACAGCTGCGGTTTTATTCAGAAAAGCAGCATTAAACACGGTGGGGAACTATATTTGTTGACACAACGTCGTCAAAGTTTTGCCACAGCTGTGACGAACTTATGACACACCCTGAACACAATTTCCCTGAGACAGGACTATGACCATGACCTTTGCTCCAGCAGCACTTGATGCGCTGACACTGGGACGATGGCAATTCGGCATCCTGACCGTTTACCACTTCGTCTTGGTTCCTCTCACCATCGGTCTGTCACTCCTGGTCGCAATTATGCAGACCGTGTGGCACAAGACCGGTAAAGAGGAATGGCTCCAAGCAACTCGATTCTTTGGCAAGTTGCTTTTGATTAACTTCGCGCTTGGCGTTGCCACCGGTATCGTGCAGGAATTCCAATTCGGCATGAACTGGTCGGAGTACTCGCGTTACGTCGGCGATATCTTTGGCGCTCCGCTCGCAGTCGAGGCCCTTCTGGCCTTCTTCCTTGAATCAACCTTCCTGGGTCTGTGGATCTTCGGATGGGGACGCCTTTCCAAGGGCTGGCACCTGGCCTGCATCTGGCTCGTTTCCTTCGGCACGATGTTCTCGGCACTGTGGATCTTGGGTGCAAACTCCTGGATGCAGCACCCCGTCGGCGCGCGCTTCAACCCCGAAACGGGTCGCGCTGAGCTCGATGGTGTAGCTGGCTTCCTCAAGGTTGTCGCCAACCCGGTACTTGTGTGGGAATACTCCCACGTCATCACCTCTGCTTGGCTTGTTGCGGGCACCTTCGTTGCCGGTATCGCATTCTGGTGGATGACCCGCGCCAAGCGCCTCGGCGGTGAAGAGGGAGCAAAGGAAGCCTCGTCTATGTGGCGTCCTATCGCCCGCTTCGGCCTGCTGGTGATCCTCATCGGTGGCCTCGGAACCGCAGCAAGCGGTCACTTCCAGGGCCAAGAACTGGTCAAGATTCAGCCCATGAAGATGGCAGCTGCAGAAGGCGTCTGTGTCGATACTCAAGGCGCAGCATTTACCGTCGCCCAATTCGGCGACTGCCCCTTGGGCGATGACGGCAAGCAGCCGACCAAGTTCATTCAAGTTCCCGGCGTCGCTGCTTTCATGTCTCACAACTCCTTCTCTGCAGACGTTAAGGGTGTTGCAGATGAGCAGCAGCGCATGGTTGAGCTCCTCAACTCCAACGAGGATTTTGTCAAGACCTACGGCGACGCAAAGCAATACGATTTCCGTCCCCCGCAGATGGTGACCTTCTGGACATTCCGTCTGATGATCGGTACCGCAGCATTCTCCGCGGCACTCGCGCTGTGGGGACTATGGGCAACACGTAAGGGACAGACTTCCGCATCGAAGGCCCTGGGGATCTTCGCGCTCGTTTCAATTCCCATGCCCTTCCTCGGTGCTTCTTTCGGTTGGATCTTCACCGAAATGGGTCGTCAGCCCTGGGTTGTTGTTCCCAACCTCGCAGGCCTTGAAAGCGGCGATCCCGTCGGATCGGTCATGATGATGACATCTGCCGGTATCTCCAGCGCTGTTCCCGCCTGGCAGGTCCTGGTGTCGATGAGCGTCTTCTCAATCCTCTACGCAATCCTCGGTGTCGTGTGGTTCATTCTTATGAAGCGCTACGCCGTCGAGGGACTTCACCCCCGCCCCAAGGACGCTACCGATAAGGAAGCAGTCTCTGGCGCACTCTCATTCGGCTACTGAGGAAAGGAAAAACCATGACTTTGAGTATTTTGTGGTTCATCCTCATCGCTGTCTTGTGGACCATGTACCTGGTCCTCGAGGGCTTCGACTACGGAGTGGGAATGCTCCAGGGCTTCCTCGCACGCGATGATCGCGAGCGCACCCAAGCGCTACGCACAATCGGCCCCCACTGGGACGGTAACGAGGTCTGGCTGCTCACCGCCGGTGGCGCGACCTTTGCAGCATTCCCCGAATGGTACGCAACCATGTTCTCGGGAATGTACCTGGCACTCTTCCTCATTCTGCTGGCGCTCATCGTTCGCGTTTGTGCAGTTGAATGGCGTTCAAAGCTCAAGTCTGAGCAGTGGCGCAGTGTGTGGGATCGCGTTCACGCTATCTCCGCTCTGCTTGTTCCCCTTCTCTTCGGCGTGGCATTCGCCAATTTGGTTCAGGGAATGAAGATTGAGGTCGTCACTCACGGAACGAACGCGGTCGTTGCACCTGCGGATGTCCCCTCCTCCCTCAATACCGCAGTTCACCAGCTGACCGGTGGCTTCTTCTCACTGCTCACCCCCTACACCCTCTTGGGTGGTCTTGTCCTGGTTGCCCTGTGCCTTGCTCACGGCGCTCAGTTCTTGGCCCTCAAGACCGAAGGTGACCTGAAGGAACGCGCGAATGGTTTCGCAGCTCCTGCGACAGTGGCTGCCACTGCTCTGGCTGCAGTGTGGGTAATCTGGGGACAGTTCGCCTACTCAACGAACGTCTTGGCATGGATCCCGCTGCTCATCGCGGCGCTGTGCCTCATCGCCTCGACTGTCTTCTCGCAGGCTGTCTTGCGTAACGAAGGTCTGTCCTTCCTCTTCTCTTGCCTCGCAATGGCCGGAGCAGTTGCATGGATCTTCGCAGCTATGGCGCCCAACGTCATGAAGTCGAGCATCGATCCCGCTTACTCGCTGACCATCGCACAGGCCTCGTCGACTACGGGAACTCTCACCGTGATGTCGATCGTTGCACTCTGCTTGGTCCCCGTGGTTCTTGTCTACACCGCGTGGTCCTACTGGAAGTTCCGTTCTCGCGTTTCTTCCTCGGATGTTTCAACGAATACCGGTTTGATCTTGAACAAGATCCGACTGGATCAGAACTTCCTCGCGGGCTGATCGTCCGCAGTACTGGTGGCCTCGGGAAACCGGGGCCACCAGTTTTTTCACCGAGCACGACCTTCTCCAAGGACAGAAAATAGAAGAATGCGCCCACTGGACCCCCGTCTTCTCAAGTACGCTTCGAGCGCGCGTCGTCATATCATCCTCATCTCAATCTTGGGGATTGTGACGGCGGTCTTGGTGATTGCACAGACTCTTGCTCTTTCTGCTGCTCTCTCCCCCGCGGTCACATCTGGTGCATCACTTGCTCAAGTACGCACGCCACTTCTACTCTTGGTCGCTATCGTTATCGCGCGTGCGGCAGTCATCGGAGTTCGCGAGGCCTTGGGACACCGAGCAGCAGACCGGACAATCCGACAGTTGCGTGGACGCGTCCTGACACACATCTCAAACCTGGGGCCACGTTGGCGTGCCACTCACGGTTCCGAGGCCTCGACACTCCTCTCCCGAGGCCTGACGGACCTTTCCCCTTACTTCGTCGACTATCTTCCCCAGTTGGTCCTCACAGCAACTGTGACTCCCCTAGCCCTGGCAACAATCCTTTTCCTCGATTTTTGGTCGGCCTTCATTGCCGCAATCGTTGTTCCACTGATCCCAATTTTCATGGCTTTAATTGGCCGTTTCACTCAGAGCGCCTCCGCAGAAAAACTGGAAACAATGCAGATCTTGGGCGCGCAAATGCTGGATTTGATTGCAGGACTACCGACCCTTCGCGCCTTGGGTCGGGAAAGCGCTCCTCGTGCGCATTTAGAATCTCTCTCGCGATCCAATACGCGCGCAACAATGTCGACGCTGCGCATTGCTTTTCTTTCTGGCGCTGTATTGGAGTTTCTCTCCACGCTCTGCGTCGCTTTGGTTGCCGTCGAAGTCGGCTTCCGAATGGTTTTTGGTCATGTATCTTTATTCACCGGCCTCGCCGTCATCATGCTTGCACCGGAAGTTTTTGAGCCTCTACGTCAGGTCGGAGCTCAATTTCACGCCTCCGCAAATGGTATCGCCGCGGCCGAACGAGCCTTCGAGATTTTAGAAACTCCCATTCCTTCAATGGCTGGAGAGTCGGAAGAGGAAGACTCTGTTCAGGATGATCACGGTATCGATTGGTCTTCAGCTGCCTTCTCATTGCGCGATCTTTCGATTGAGGCACGCGGAACTTGGGCACCTGCAGGGTTGAACGCGGATATCCTACCCGGAACGCTGAGCGTCCTTGCAGGCCCCTCAGGTTCAGGAAAAACCAGTACGATTTACGCGCTGATGCGGCTGCTTCCGATTCAAAGTGGACACCTAACGGTCCGGACCTTTGAAGGAGAAGAAATTCCCCTTCAGAACATTCCCACAGAAAAACTGTGGAAAGCAATAACCTGGGTACCGCAGCACCCCTCTTTGCTTCCCGGAAGCTTACGCGAGCAGCTTCCGCCTTCAACAGACGAAGAACTCGAAGCTGCCGCAGCACTTTGCGGATTCACCGAAGTTCTGGACACCCTTCCCCAGCGTTGGGATACCCTAATTGGCCAAGATGGAGCCGGTCTTTCCGTTGGACAACGGCAGCGTTTTGCCCTTACCCGTGCTTTGCTCGCACACACTCCCATTGTCATCTTGGATGAACCGACGGCCCACTTGGATGCTGTGAGTGAAGAGATCGTTTTGAAGGCAATGGAGGCTTTGCGTCAGAAAGGTCGAACGGTCATTGCGATCGCGCATCGCCAGGCTCTCATCGATGCAGCAGACCAAGTGATCAGCGTTCATTCGCGGGTTAAGGATCAGGCCGAATTGACAGAAGTTGGAGGAGAGCAATGAAAATGCGGATTCTCACTTCTGAGGAAGCTTCCTCCTTGCGATGGGCGTTGTCCCTGCTCCGAGTCGATAAGGGGCGTTTTATCGGTGCACTCCTTCTGGCAAGCCTAGGAATTGGTTCATCGATTGCTCTGGGTGCAACATCTGCTTGGCTCATCGCACGAGCATCACAAATGCCTCCTGTCTTAGTACTTTCTGTCGCTGCAACATCGGTACGTCTTTTTGGTGTCTCGCGTGCCCTTTTGCGTTATGTTCAACGCCTGATTTCCCACCGCGTGGCTCTCGAGGGCATGGACCATCTGCGACTGAGCCTTTACGACGCCTTAGCATCTTCAGATCTCGGCAGAGTGATCTCGCTTCGCCGCGGTGATCTGCTGGCACGTATGGGATCCGATGTCGACGAGGTCGGCGATTTTATTGTGAAATCTGTCCTTCCTGCAGGTGTTGCAGCGATTGTAGGGTGCACAACCGTCGGCGCTCTGGCACTTCTTTCTCCCGGCGCCGCAGCGATTTTGGCGCTTTGCTTAATCCTTTCTGGGATCGTTGCCCCCGTTATCACCGCTCGAGCACAACGCGCAGCTCAAGTCGAGGGGATCCAGGCACGTGCCGCCCTGAGCAGCTCATTGGTGACCTTGATCGATGGCTACGATGAGCTGGCAATTAACGGACTCATTGACCGCGCGCGCAGCGAATTCGAACGCAGCGAGGACCAGGTTGAGTCATCTCGACAAGGGGCCGCCCGCGCCTCCGCTTGGGCTCAATTCATCGATCGCGCATCTATGGGACTTGCAGTCGTTGGAGCACTCCTCGTTGGGGTTCCATCCGTTCAGGCTCAGATCCTCAGCGCCGTCGCTCTTGCGGTCATTACCCTCACTCCCCTGTCTTCTTTCGAGGCCTCGGCTCAGATGAACTCTGCGATGGCACAACTCGTCCGTAGCGCTCAGGCGGCACTACGGATTCGCGAACTTATCGGTTCGGACGCAGTGACCACCACGGCCTCGAAGATCGATCAGACTCCGCTTCCCGAAGATGCGACATGCCACCCCCATCTTCAAGCGAGTGACCTGGCGATTGGCTGGCCCGATGGCCCGCTCTTGGTTGAAAACCTCAATCTTGATGTTGTCCCCGGTCGCTGCGTCGCAATCGTTGGCCCTTCGGGAATTGGTAAAACAACACTGCTGAATACTCTGGCTGGATTGATCCCCGCACGCGATGGGCAGCTCACTCTCAACGGGGTTCCTCTTCGGGACATTCCTCACGAAGAAACTGCGACTGTCATTCAGGTAACCGCTGAAGATGCCCATATCTTCGCAACCAGCATCTACGAAAATCTTCGCGTCGCACGCGCTGATCTTTCGAAGGAAGAGGCTCAGGAATTTCTAAGCACCGTTGGCCTCAAGGACTGGTGTGCTTCTCTTCCTCAGGGAATCGATACCGTAATTGGGGCTGGGGCAACGGGAGTATCCGGTGGAGAACGTCGCAGACTTCTTGCCGCCCGAGCACTCGCCTCACATGCACCCATCATGCTTTTGGATGAAGCCAGTGAACACCTAGATCCTCACAGCGCAGATGCCCTTATGAGAACTATCCGTGCACACGCAGTGAATAAGGGCTTGGTGATTGTCACGCACCGCTTGAGTGCTCTAGACATTGCAGATGAGATTATCCTGATGGGGTATCATCACGATGATCCTCGCCTGCGTCCCGCACGCATCGTTGAACGAGGAACACGTGATGAGCTCATCGCAAGAAGCGAAGCTTTCCATTGGGCACTCAAGCAGGAGGAAGAATGAGCCTCGAAAGGACCGATTCACGACTTCTTGAAGCTGCTCTTGATGTCACCTCGAGCCTAGATCTTCAACGAGTCCTCGAGAATTTCGTCGAGCGCGCATGCGCGTTAACCGGTGCACGCTATGCAGGACTATCGGTTCTTGATACCTGGGGCGATACGACGATGTTCGTGGAATACGGCGATGCTCCAGTCGGTGCGGCTTCAAATCTTCCCGACGAGTTGGTCCAACGCATTACCGATGAGGGATACGCGATTCTCAACGACCCCGCCTCCCTTGACAGTGCTGAAGGGATTGAGAACTTCCTGGGAGTTTCTGTCACTTTCAAGGGACAGATCTACGCGCGCCTATACCTGGTCAATCGACTGGGAGGCTTCGGACTCAGTGCACTTCGCATCGTGCAAACTTTGGCGGCAGCAGCCGGTATTGCCGTTGAAAATGCTCACCTCTACGCAGATGCTCGAAGGCGTGCTCGGTGGATTCGAGCCTCGCAGCAGCTAACCACCTCGATGCTCGAAGGAGCAGACGAAGAAGAAGGCTTGACCCTGATCGCTCAAACCGTTCGCGACGTCTCACAGGCGGATACCGCGATTATCGTCTTGCCCTCAGTGAAAGATACCTGGGCTGCGGAAATCACCGATGGCCATCACGCAGATCGTTTGCTAGGAGTTGTCTTCCCTCACGAAGGCCGTGCGATGTCGGTGCTGAACGAAGGAACCGGCATGATCGTTGATTCCCTCGCGCGCGCCCAGACCATGCGTATCCCTGAATTTTCCGAATTCGGTCCAGCGCTCTATGCGCCTCTTCGAGGAAGAGGAAAGCCCGCAGGTGTCCTCATCCTGCTCCGTCTTCCCGGAAAACCAGAATTTGACTACTCCGAGCTGGCTTTAGCTGAATCACTGGCCGCTCAAGCTGCGCTTGCACTGGAGCTCGCCTCGGCCCGCCACGCTGAAGACGTCGCTTCCCTCCTTGACGAACGCGATCGAATTGGCCGCGATCTGCATGATTTTGCGATCCAGCAGCTCTTTGCAGCGGGTATGCAATTAGATTCGACCAAGCAAAAGATCAGCGAAAAACAGGTCGGCGTCGATGAGGTCATCCACGCTCTTGACCTATCCCTAGCCTCCATTGACGAGGCCGTGCGTCAGATCCGCGCAATCGTCCATAATCTGCGTGAACCCGATTCTGACGTCGGCTTGGTAGAGCGTATCCGCCGAGAATCTTCCCTCTCGCGTTCATTTTTAGGCTTTGCACCTTCGCTCCTCATTTCTGTCGACGGCCAGTCGGTCAACGAACAGAAAGAATGCGAAGATCACCGCGTTGAATTGCTCAATTCTCGCGTCGACGATTCGCGAAGCGACGATGCGGTTGCAATTGTCCGAGAGGGTCTGTCCAACATTGCCCGTCACGCACACGCCACCGCGGGTGCGGTCAATGTCGAACTTCAGGGAAGCGGGAAAACGGGGAGGCTCACGGTTTCCGTTTCCGATGACGGAATCGGAATTGACCCCGCACATACACGCAATTCGGGCCTTGCAAATATGACAGAACGCGCACGCCTTAACGGCGGCACCTTCACCGTTGGTACCGGACTTGAAGGAAAAGGAACAAAGATTACCTGGAGCGTTCCCCTGGCCTAGCTCAGTTACGCCAAGCGGCAGCGCGCTGTCCGGCTACCCATGCAGCAACCTGAGTGCGTCGTTGAAGCCCCATCTTCGACAGCAAGGACGTGATGTGGTTCTTCACGGTCTTTTCTGCAACGCCCAGTTTTGCGCCAATTTCGCGGTTCGACAGGCCATCACCGATCAGCTCCAAGACCTTACGCTCTGAAGGAGTCAGGTCTGCGGTGGGATCATCATGATCTGCACGCCTGCGGGTCAGAGTTCGCTCGTCAAGAAGGATACGTCCCTGTGCAACTGCCTTAATGACATCGGTAATTTCTGCACCGTGAACGGTCTTGAGCACGTAGGCACGTGCACCCTTTGCGAGGGACTCTGCCAGGGCCTCGTCATCATCAAAAGAAGTCAGGACGATCGGACGGATTTCGGGGTTTGTCTGCCCCAGAGATTCCATGATGTCGATGCCCGTTCCGTCGGGAAGCTGGAGGTCCACCAAAATCACATCGGGGCTGACCAATTGGGCACGGCGCAGAGCATCTTGAACTGTCCCGGCCTCTGCAACCACTTCAAGGTCATCTGCGCGATCGACAATCTCTGCAATTCCGCGACGAACGATCTCATGATCATCAACGATCATGACTCGGATCGGGGTCTGCAAAGGGGTATCGTTCTCAGTCACGTTTTTCTCCTTGTTCATCGACGCGCTTCTCACCGCTGAGGCGGGCAACTGCATCTGCTGCTGCCGCATTTTCAGCGTGTTTCTTTGAAGTACCAACGCCTTGGCCAACTTCGGTGTCCCTTGAGGCAACAAAGGCGTGAGCGGTAAAGACCCTCTGGTGGTCTGGGCCTTCGCCCTCAACCTCGTAGGTCACTGCCCCCATGTCGTGGTTGAAGGCAAACTCGGTCAGGGTTGTCTTCCAGTCCTGTTCGGCAGCACGTTCGACTGCGTGAACCAGCAAAAAGCCCAGATGGCGCAAAATTGTCGCACGCGCGCCTTCAATGCCCACGCTCAGATAGGTTGCGCCAACCAGGGCTTCGAAAGTATCAGACAAGATGGAGTCTTTGTCTCGACCACCGTGCGTGCTTTCCCCACGCCCCAAGTAGATGTACTCCCCCAACTCAATGTGCCGAGCTGCCTGCGCTAAGGGTTCTTGAGAAACAGTTGCTGCCCGCATCCGCGACAATTCAGATTCGGGGACGTCGCCATGGCGGTGATAGAGCTCATCGGCCACGACAATTGAAAGGACGGAGTCACCCAGGAACTCGAGGCGTTCATTATGGGCAATTCCACCGGCTTCATTTGCATATGAACGGTGGATTAGCGCCAGTTCCAATAGATCCTGGCGCACGGGAGTTCCCCATGCTTCAAGCAAGGTATCAGTATTGGGGCGCGGGGGTACAGGAAGCTTTGAACGACGAGCCATCAGTTCTCATCCCGCGCGGTGAGCTGATCAAGAAGACCCGAAAGCCCCGCAAGACGCGGATCGATCACCACATGCTCATGATCTTCGGGAAGATCTTCCCATTTTTCGCCGCATCCTGGGCAAAGCCCCTGACAATCCGGCTTACACAGAGGGCGGTCTTCCATCAGCGTCACGATGCCGTCACGCACAATTCCTTCAATATCGACAGTGTCGCGCGCCGAGATGGTCGGGAAATCTTCGGCTTCCTCATCTTGCTCATTACGCAAACGCTGCGCAGCCTTCGGCTCGAAGAAAAGTTCATCGACATCGACCGAATGGCGACGCGTCAGTTCATCAAGACAACGCACGCATTCTCCGTCGATATCAACATCGGTATGCGCACGAACCAGAACTCCGTCATCAACCGAAGTAATAGTCACGTCGATAGGTAACTCAGCCCCCGGAGCCACTCGCATAACCGAGGTTCCCAGGTCATCAGGGACCTGCCAAGTGAGGTGATAGTCGCGCGTCGAACCAGGCGAGCGCGAAAGATCACGAAGAGAAATCTCTAAAGGTTCACTCATGTTCTAAAGTCACATTCGTAATATCGCGGCCATTGCGTTCGGCAATGGCACGCCGACCAGCATCGGTACGGCGTTGAAGTTCTTGAAGAAGTGTAGATAGTTCTGCAAGTGACGAGGCAGCGTATTCATCGGCGCCGGTACGCATCTGCTTTTCGGCTGCACGCGCTTGCGCAACAATCTCACGCGCACGCTCCTCAGCCATCTGCTTGATGTTCTCTCCGGATACAAGGCGCTCTGCCTGCGCATTGGCGTCGGCAAGGGTGTTCTCCGCATCCGCCTCGGCCTGCTCACGCACACGCTTCGCGTCTTCTTCGGCCTTTTCACGGGTCTTTTGGGCGTGCTCCTCGGCCTCGGCAACCAACTGATCGGCTTTTTCACGGGCCTCGTCGATGGTGGAACGAGCGCGGGCGTTAGCCTCGGCAATGGTCGTCTCTGCGGCTGAGTCGGCGCGCACAAGCACAGCGTCCGCATCGGCAACAACAGCGTCTGCGGCCTTGAGGTCATCGGGAAGAGCTTCACGAGCCTGATCGAGGAGGTCAAGGAGCTCCGCCCGATTCACCATTACCGAAGCAGAGAGCGGAACTGCGCGCGCAGCCTCAAGGAGGTCTTCAATTCGGTCCAAAGCCGCAATCACAGTCGAGGGACCGTACACGGTCTGATCCTCCCACTGCTGCGAGGATTCCGCGTGCTCGTCATGGTTTTCAGCCATTGTCTCCTCCAATTGGGTTCTGCGCGTACACTGCTTCTCTATTTTCTCCCCATATGGCCAAAACTGGGGCTGGAACATACCGAGAGACGTCCATTCCCCACGCAAAAAGTTCGCGAACAAGAGATGAAGACACGTGTCCCAGTGCTGGATCGGTGGGGATCCACAGTGTTTCCACTCCCCCGATCTCTCGATTTGTCACGGCCTGAGCCATCTCCGACTCCAAGTCACCGTTTCCACGCACTCCCTTGATCACCAGATCCGCATCATGTGCGCGACAAAAATCAACCAAAAGCGTGTTCATCGGCAGGACTTCTACCTTCGGCAGGTGAGCCAGCCCCGCACGGGCGCTCTCCACACGGCATCGGATATCGCTGGCCGAGGCCTTGGCTGAGTTCACCCCAACTGCGACGATCAGGTGGTCAACAAGACGTGACGCTCGAGTAATAAAGTCCAGATGCCCGATGGTGAGTGGATCAAAGCTTCCCGGGACGACGGCTTTCATTCGCTCTCCTTAGCGGTTTGTGGAAGTGGGGGCGCAAGAAAAAGGACGCGAGTCTCCCCCCAATCGCGCTGATCCTCGCAGATGAGTCCTTCAGGTAGCTCGATATCTGTCGAGCGAGTCGATCGCTCAACGACAACCGAGGCATCTGGGCTTAAATGCGCACACAGTGCTGTCAGGATCTCGGTGATAGTTGTACTCTCACACTCATAGGGAGGATCAATAAAAACTAGGTCATATTGGCCGCTCAGCCGTCCAGAAACTGCCGCGAGCGCATCCGCGCCAATAACGATGCTGCCCGGAGCAACCAAGGCCGCATTCTTTTTCAGAGTTCGTAGCGCACCCTGAGCAGAATCAACCAGGGTTAATTGATCCGCACCGCGTGAAAGGGCCTCAAACCCCAGTGCTCCACTTCCCGCATACAGGTCAAGAACGCGAGCCCCTTCGATAACGTCCATGTGTTCAAGGCGCGAAAACATTGCCTCGCGTACGCGCTCAGACGTTGGGCGTGTCCCTGAAGGCGGGACTTGTAGGGTCCGACCTTTCAAAGTGCCGGCAATAATTCGTGTCATGCTTTAAGACTACGTTAGCTGCGTTCCATCCACACCAGCTCTTCGCTGGAAGCGTCATTGAGACTCGCCGCTAATTCCGGATACGAAGCCAAAGAAGGATCTGCCGCGATGAGCTCGCCCGCGCTTTCTCGAGCTTCTTCAATGATCGCGCCATCACGGACGACGCTCAGGAAGCGCAGCCTCGACGCTTTTCCTGACTGAGCCGACCCCAATACATCACCTTCTCGACGCAAGGCGAGATCGGCCTCGGCAAGGACAAAACCATCGGTTGATGACGCGAAAGCTTCCAAGCGTTGCGCCGAAGTATCGCTGATAACCGAAGGATGAACAGCCATGCAAATGCTTTGTTTCGAGGAACGTCCCACGCGGCCGCGCAGCTGATGGAGCTGCGACAGCCCAAATTGCTGCGCATCCAAGATGATCATCATGGTTGCCTCGGGGACATCAACACCAACTTCAATCACCGTTGTCGCAACAAGAATTGGAGCAAAGCCACTGGAGAAAGCCTCCATAGCAGCGCTTTTTTCTTCGCTATTATCTTTGCCGGTAACGCTCACCGCTTTCACTCCCGATAGCGAAGGAACCCCCGCGAGCATCTCCATCGTTGCTGTCACTGACGCAAGGGGTGCAGTGCTTTCTTCAAGCAACACATCGGGATGATCGTCCTCATCGATCCGCGGACAGACGACATAAACGCGCCCACCACCATCAATTTCTTCGCGTGCCCGTTGCCACATGCGTTCCATCCACACGGCATTTCCCGCATCGACAACGAAAGTTGTCACCGGCTTTCGCCCCGAGGGCAAGCCTTTCATCACCGTGACATCCAGATCTCCAAAAATCGTCATCGCGACGCTTCGAGGGATTGGAGTAGCAGTCATCACCAGCTGATGGACAAGCAAGCCATCATTGCGGCTTTCACGAAGGGCATCTCGCTGCTGGACGCCAAAACGATGCTGCTCGTCGATCACCGCCAAGGCAAGGTCAGCAAAAAGGTTGCGCGCGTAGAGCAAGGCATGCGTCCCGACAACAATGATCGGCATTCCCGAGGCCAGTAGACGCTCGATTTCGCGTCTGGCTGGGGCCGGTGTCGAGGAAGTGAGCAGACGCAGATCCACTGGGAAACCCGCAGATTCAAGGGGTTTAAGCAGCGCTCGAATCGAATCTGCATGTTGCCGTGCCAAGACTTCGGTGGGAGCAAGGAGTGCACCTTGATGGCCAGCGGCAATTACCTGTATCAAGGCGGCACATGCAACCACAGTTTTTCCAGATCCCACATCCCCCTCAAGGAGGCGTTGCATAGGATGCGACGAGGCAATATCAGCACCGATAGCACTGATGGCGCTGCGCTGCGACTGTGTCAGAGTAAAGGGAAGCCCGTCAAGGAAGGCTTGAAGTTCCGAAGGATTTTCCAGGCACCTTTGCGCGCGCAAAGCATTATTTCCCAGTCGGCGTTTTGCCAAGAACGCTTGCAAGACAAAAGCTTCTCTCCAGCGCATGCTACGTCTCGCACGTGCAACATCCTGATCCGTACTGCCCTGGTGAAGAAGCCGTAGGGCATTTCCCAGCGCTTCGATGTCGAAACGCGATCGGATCTGCTCAGGAACAGGATCTGGAAGAGCGTCCAGGTCCAAAGAATCCAACACAACGGCGATTGCACGCGCAATCACCCACGAGGTCACACCACCCCGTGTGGAATAAATGGGAATGGGGCGGTTCGAGCGTTTTTCGATATCGGGGGCTGCCTGTTCATCATCAACGCCTTCAAACTCGGGATGCACCAATTGCAAATTGCCTCGATATTCCCCGACTTTTCCGGCAAAAAGAAAACTCTCTCCCGGTTGAAGAAGGCGTTCGTGCACGCTGAGCTTATAGGGACTACTGGCAAAGAAAGTCGCGGTCATTTCCGAGGAGCCATCGGTGAGGCGAACTTCGAATCGAACCCCTGCGCGCGAACGATTAGGGATCAGCCGAGCACTGACTACTTCGGCCAAAATAGTGACGTCTTCTCCGGGACGCAAAACGTGCATGGGCGTGAGGGCGCCCCAATGGTAGTAGCGCCGAGGTGCATCGTAGAGAAGGTCACCAATGGTCAGAATGCCCGCTTTTTCGAACTTCTTTGCCAGTTTGGCCGGAAGTCGAAGGCTCAGAGGGGTTTCAAGTGGATTCACGCCAGCGCCTGAAGAAGAGAACGAGTTTGAGGAGAGGCATCAATCACTTCAAGATCCACGCTGGTTGATTCAGGGGTGAGGCTATCGAGGAGCTGACGCAGAACCGCAATCAAGGTTGCCGCATCTTCATTTCCAGCAAGTAAGACCCAGCGTGTCGGCGCATAGGATGCGAGATCTTGAAGGGCACGAGAAACGTCCTCAACCTGCCACTCTGCATCAATCTCCGTGGTGTGTTGAGCAAGAAGCGAGCTGTGGGCATTTTCATCAATAAGCGCACGGAGCTGAGTGGCAACAGTGCGTCCCCCGGGTTGAGGTACAAAGAGTGGCGCACAGGTCCTACTGATTGCCAGCGCTTCTAATTCATTCGTTGAGGACGCAATGGAAATATCGAGTTCTTCCTCCCCCATTCGCACATAAGAGGCACTAATCCTTTGAGCAAGCGCTAGACACTCCCTATCACTGGGAACGATGAGTTCCACCCGAGTCGACGCACAGCGCGCCGGAAGAACAAGAGCCTCGAGATCTTCAAGCTGAGGATCAAGGAAAACTTGGGCACCGCTGAGAGCAAGATCTTCAACCATTCCCGCAACCCGAGTACAGACAACGACTGCGGCACGTTCCACCCTGCGAATGGGCTGGCGTTCCAAGAGCCTGATGCCTCGGTGCGTCACGCCATCAGCAAGGGTATCGATTCCAATTGTTTCATCGGGGCGTGCATCAGCGACGTGGAAGCGGAGTGTCCGACCGCGTTTGGGATGGACAGATAAAGGAGCGGCAGTATCAATATGGAAGCGCCACTCGCCCAATCCAAAAAGATCGGCATGCCCGGCCCAAGAATAACGCGCTCCTAGGGCGTCAAGCTGGCGACGCTGAGCTTCGACATCATCAAGGGTTCCTTGAAGAATGACATCGACTGTGAATGCGCGATCAGGCGTCGGCGCATGTGGACGGACCCGATTGCTTCCATGCCCCGCTAATTCCGCGAGCATTGCAGCAAGAGATTCAAGCATCCCCAGATCATCGCGGCACGCAGCATCAAGAGCACTGAGCATCAGCGCAACGACCGCTGCACCGGCGTCGATGGCGGCAGTGGAAGATCCCGTGGCCTCGACGAGGCCGAATTGTGCGGCCGCACAGAACGCGGAGAGTTCTTGGGGAACCTCGGGGAGCGTATCGCCAAGTCCTTCGAGTTCTGAACATGCCTCGCGCAGCATTGCATCCGTGGCACTCCCCTGGGCATGCGCAGCCTTCAGAGCGGAAGGGGTCGCCAAGAGCATGCGGCGAAGAACAACCGGACTGATGGAGGCATCATCAAGCGCTGAATGCCAAGAGGAAAAAATCGACACGAGAAGCACGCCGCAGTGTCCCAGCGCTCCGCGGATTCCCGACTGAATCGCACAATCAAGGCCAACAGAAAGCGGATCACTGTCGGAAAGCTGCGCACACCCGTGAGCGAGAGTTTGAAAGGTGACACGCGCGTTTGTTCCGGTATCACAGTCCCCCCCACCTACTCCGTCGAGGTCATCGATAAAAGGGGCGAGCTTTGTCATTTCATCAGCCGCTATCTGGAAGCTACGCGCCAAAACTCCAGAATCTAGTGCCACAACTTGTCCTTATAACGATGTCTTAACCTGACGGTGCTGCGATGTGGGATACCTTCAACATTGTTCCGCCTTCAGGCACATGTGTGCCACCTGACACGCATATTTCCCTCTGTGGACTTGGTTATTTGGGGCGAAATCAGTTAAGGTGTCATAGTTGCCTGCGGTGAGCTGTCACCAATGGCCTCTTGATCGTTATGATCAAGACAACTAATCGTGTAAGAAAAACCGAGGAGAACATCGTGGCTGCCGTTTGTGACGTGTGCGGTAAGGGACCCGGCTTCGGCAAGAGCGTGTCGCACTCGCACGTTCGTACCAACCGCCGGTGGAATCCGAACATTCAGCGCGTTCGCGCCCTGGTTGATGGGACGCCCAAGCGCCTGAACGTGTGCACCAAGTGCCTGAAGTCTGATCGAGTCGTTCGCGCTGCCTGATTCAGACATAGATAGGCCGAGCTCGCTTTGTGAGTTCGGCCTTTTCTTTTACCCTTAAGCGCCTTTAGTCCCATGCGACATAGAAGCAACCAAGGCAACAAAACTAAGAAAACCACAGGTGGGAAGACCCTTACTCCCCTAGCACCCTCCTCATCCAGACTTTTCTCAGTAATTACCCACCTATTTGGTTGACTCATTATCTGCATCCGAGAGAACATTTTATTTTTCCACACGTTATTCTGAATTTGCTCATATCCAATTTGCGAAATCTCGCACCTCGATTGGGGAGACCATTGCAGAATAAGGTTCAACTCATCGCCTATGCCGATCGTTTCGGTGGCAGCACTATTTCCGCCTTGACCACCACGCTCCGCCAGCATTTTTCAGGAGTCTACGAAGGCGTTCACATGCTCCCCTTCTTCACGCCCTTCGATGGTGCAGATGCAGGTTTTGACCCAGTTGACCACACAAAGGTTGATCCGCGTCTTGGTTCTTGGGATGACGTAGCCGAGCTCTCAAGGACCCACGAAATCATGGTTGACACCATCGTCAATCACGTTTCATGGGAATCTGAGCAGTTCCAAGATGTCATGAAGAATGGCGAAGACAGCCCCTTCGCCCCGATGTTCCTAACCTTGTCCAGTGTCTTCCCCGAAGGCGTGACTGAAGAAGAACTCGCTGGCATCTATCGTCCTCGCCCAGGTCTTCCCCTCACCCACTACTCCTGGGGTGAGAAGACCCGTCTGGTCTGGACGACCTTCACCCCACAGCAGGTCGATATCGACACCGATTCGAAGCAGGGCTGGGATTACCTGATGTCGATCCTTGACCAACTGGGAGCCAGCCATGTTTCCTCAATCCGCCTTGATGCCGTCGGGTATGGAGCTAAGGAAGCACGCACATCCTGCTTCATGATCCCTAAGACCTTCCGCTTGATTGAACGCATCAAAGAAGAGGGCGCAAAGCGTGGTCTAGAAACTCTGATCGAGGTTCACTCCTACTACAAGAAGCAGATCGACATTGCCAGTAAGGTCGACCGCGTCTATGACTTCGCACTTCCTCCTCTCTTGCTCCACTCAATTTTCTCAGGCAGCGTCGATGCTCTTGAGCACTGGATCAACGTACGACCCAACAATGCTGTGACCGTTCTGGATACTCACGACGGAATCGGCGTCATCGACATCGGTTCGGACCAGCTGGATCGTTCGCTCAAGGGTTTGGTTCCAGATCCCGACGTCGACCGCCTCGTCGAAACAATCCACGCAAACACCCACGGGGAATCGCGCGAAGCTACCGGTGCCGCAGCCTCGAACCTGGATCTCTACCAGGTCAACTCCACGTACTACTCCGCATTGGGATGCAACGACCAGCACTACCTCGCCACACGAGCAGTTCAGTTCTTCCTACCCGGGATCCCCCAGGTCTACTACGTGGGCGCTCTCGCGGGCGCAAATGACATGGAGCTGCTCAAACGCACCAACGTTGGTCGTGACATCAACCGTCACTACTACTCGGCACAAGAAGTTGAAGAGAACCTTAAACGCCCGGTAGTTCAGGCCCTCAATGCACTGTGCGCATTCCGCAATACTCTTCCGGCTTTTGACGGCGAGTTTTCTTACCAGAGAGATGGCGACGTACTCGCGCTCACTTGGGAAGCTCAGGACGCCAGCGCACAGTTGACTTTCAATCCCGCTACCCCCTCTGAGACCGGGTCCATCGCTTCCCTGACATGGACCGACAGTGAAGGCCAACACCGCACTGACGATCTGCTTGCCCAGCCACCAGTTGCCCACATCTGACTAGCCATAAGGAGCCAAGATGAACAAGGTTTCTAGACAGCCAAGAGAAAAGCGGGTCAACCTCATCCGCCTCAGTGTCGGTTTCACCGTCAGCGCGGTTGCCTGTGCAATCCCCTGGGTCGCTTTGACCTCCGTCATTTTGCCGGCAGTGCTCGAAGATATTAACGCGGCCGGAAAAGAATCAATGCTGGGCACCATCAACGCGGTTGGTTCGGTAGTTGCGCTTCTTGCAAACGTTATTTTCGGAACTTTCTCCGACCTGACGCGTTCGCGTTTCGGTAAGCGCACTCCCTGGATCATCATCGGTGGGCTCATTGCTGGTGGTGCGATGGCACTGCTTGCACTGAACCAACATTCATTCCCAATGATCCTCCTGCTGTGGTGCACGGCCCAGCTGGGATACAACGTCATGCTTGCGCCCTTTGTGGCAACAATGTCTGATCGCATTCCCGATGAAGTCCGCGGAACGATTTCGGGCTTCTATGGGGCCGGAATCGCGGCAGGTCAAACCATCGGCAATCTGGTTGGAGCCCGCCTTCTCAAGGCAGACAATGGGCTCACTCACGGCTGGCTCCTAGGCGCGGCAATCTTTGCCGCCATCGGTATTGTCACCGTGATCATCTGGCCACATGAAGGGGACAATCGGGGTGAATCTGATGAGAGCTTCTCAGCAAAGCGCATCCTCGAATCCTTCCGCCCGCCGAAGAATGCACCTGATTTCTACTACGCACTTGTTGGCCGCACCCTGATGATGGGCGGCTACTGGATGATCAACACCTACCTGCTCTACATCGCTCAGGACTACATCTTCGCAGGTAATGCCAATGCAACCACGCTAGCAGCGGAGCTCATCGCCTCGATGGCAGTGATTACTCTGGCTGTCTCACTGGTCGCAGCACTGGGCGCTGGGCCGATCACCGATCTCATTGGTCGCCGCAAGCTCCCGGTTGCCCTAGCCAGCGTCATGTTCGCGATTGGCTCCGCAATGCCGCTAATCTTCCATTCTGCGCTGGGTATGTACCTCTTTGCGGGAATCGCCGGCCTTGGGTACGGCGTGTACAACGCAATCGATCAGGCGCTCAATGTTTCGGTCCTTCCCAACCCCGACGAGGCCGGCAAAGACCTGGGAATCTTGAACCTGGCGAACACACTATCGATGGTTGTTGGTTCTTTGATGACCTCTGCGATCGTTGTGATTGTCAAGAACATGACCCATACATCGACAACGCCGACCTCGGCATACACGGTCGTTTTCATCGTCGCGATCATCGTCGTTTTGGTCGCCGCGTGGCTCATCATGCGCATCAAGAAGGTTAAGTAAGCCTCAAACACAATTGCCCGGTGCATCAGTTGCCTATTAAGCAACCGATGCGCCGGGCTTTTTATCGAAGCAGCAGTACCTTGAAGAGCTCCTACTCCCCCACGCGTGCGTTCTGCGAGGCAAAGAGGCACATAGCAGCGGCGCTTGCAACGTTGAGGGACTCTGCCTGGCCGCTCATCGGAATCATTACCAGAGCATCACATGCGGCCATTTCTTCATCGCTCATTCCCTGAGCTTCATTTCCAAAGACCCACGCATGTGATTGGACAAGCCAACCGCACCCTTCAAGAGCTGCCTGAGACATCAGCTGACTCAAACTGTAGGCGCCTTGCGCACCAGAAGTCCCCAGGATTACGCAATGCTGATCGCGAAGGCACTGACAGGCCTCGTCAAAGGAGGAACGAGGAACGATAGGAAGGTGGAAAACTGAACCTGCGGAGGAACGAATAACCTTGGGATTCGAGGCGTCAACGCTCCCCTTCACAGCGATGATTGCACGCGCGCCCATCGATCGCATCGCAGGCAAAGTGATCCCAGCCCCCGGTCAATTTCTGGCCGTTCATCAGTGCGGCGGGGCTTTCCCCACCCCGACAGGCGCGGACACGCCCAATGGGACGGAAACCTTCCGGAAGAGGCGCCTCGTGCGGGAAAGCAGCCAGCAGAGAGTGGTCTTCTCCCCCACCGACCACCCAGGAAAGCGCATAGCCTTCCTCTGCGCCACTGTCCTCCGGATTCACGAGGCGCACTACGGGAAGTAGAGCGTCCACGTCCTCCTTGAGGAGTGCGGGATCCACTTCAATGACAACTCCCGAGGCTTTGGCCATTCGTCGAGCGTCCACCGCCAGCCCATCGGAAACGTCCATCATGGCGTGCACCCCCGCCAAGGCTGCGTGCACCCCCGCCTCCAGCGGAGGGACAGGGGCACGGAAAACGGAAACCGCCTCGCGAATCGATGAGGGAAGCTCAGCGCTCGGGGTGCAGAGGGGAACCTTCCCCGAGGAGAGGGCGGCTAAACCGGCCGCGGAACGTCCCAGGGTTCCCGCAACGGCCAGTACGTCACCGGGTTGCGCACCGCTGCGTACCACGACGCCGTGGGGGCACCAGCCCATTGCCGTCACGGCAATCACCAGCTGATCTCCCGAAGATAGGTCGCCGCCGACGACGCCAGCACCGGCTTCTCGTGCGCGATCGCCGCAGCCTTCCACTAGGTCGTTTAGCCAGTCCACCTCGGTATCTGCAGGCAACACCAGGGAGACGACCAGAGCGGAGGTACGTCCCCCCATGGCCGCAATATCCGCGAGATTTTGGGCGGCAGCGCGCGCACCGATCTCATAGGCGCTCGACCAGTCGACTCGGAAGTGGCGTCCCTCGACGAGAACGTCCGTGGTCACAATGAAGTGCCCTTCCGGTGTCACAATCTGCGCGCAGTCATCTCCCGATCCGATGAGGGTGCGTTCCCCTGACGGAAGGAGTTCGCGGAAGCTGGCAATGAGCTGGTTTTCATTGGTGTCTGCAACTCGCACACCCCCAGCCTATCTGAGCCAGCCCCACAGAAAAAATGATGACCATCCAGAATGAGGGAAGCTTTCTTCACTCTGAGCAGCGAGAACAGAAGACAAGCAAATATGGATTCTTGAGACAAGAACCACCAGAAGACCCCACATATACAGCGCTGGGGGCGCGAGCTGCACTGAACGCAGCGATCACGACGCCTACAGCAGCTGGTCGCGACTCCACTGAGAGGCAAAAAGACAGATCGATGCAGCCGACGCCACATTGAGGGATTCAGCATGGCCACTCATCGGGATACGAACCAGGAGGTCGCAGGCAGCAAGCTCCTCCTGCGACAGTCCCTGAGCTTCATTGCCCAGAACCCAGGAGTGCGGTCCCCGCAGCGCAGTATGAGCGGCAGATCGAGGTGTCATGAGGTCGTTTAAATCCACAGAACCATGCCCGCCGGATGTGCCCAGCGCAACGTGCCCCTCACAGCGCAGGACGGCAATCGCCTCGTGCACCGACGGGGCAGAGAGGACAGGGATGTGGAAAAGGGAGCCTGCGGAGGAACGAATGACTTTGGGACTTGTCACGTCAACGGTTCCCGCGACGGCCACAACCGCCTGAGCACCCATCGCATCGGCCGTGCGGATGATCGTCCCCACGTTCCCGGGGTCACGCCCCTGGGCGAGGATAACCGTGGTCGCGGGCCACTGCCCCGCCTGCGGATCCCACGAGGCGCGGATCGCCTCGGCGTCGGCAACTGCGAGGATCCCCTGAGCATCTCCGCTCATTGCGGAAGCGACCTCCGGCGTCACCGTATGCACCCAGCGCGTTGCTTTCCGAGCATCGGTAACAACATCCGGATGCAGGAGCGCAGCCGCCTCGGTCAGGTACACATCGCGCACGCTACCTGCGCGATGGCGGACCAGCTCGCGCACCGCCTGCGGCCCTTCAACCAGGATCAGAGCGGCGCGTGAGCGCGCCGAACGCCCGGCCAATGCCGCGACTTTCTTCACGCGATCAGCGCGAGGATTATCGAGGATGGACGGGCGTTCGGAAAAGCTGCTCACTGAATGCTCAGGCCTTGGGCGCGTTCACGTCGGCGGGCAGAGCCTTCTTCGCAACCTCAACAAGAGCGTTGAAGGTGGCGATATCGTTGACGGCCAGCTCGGCGAGCATGCGGCGATCGACCTCAACACCGGCCAGGTTCAGGCCCTGGATGAAACGGTTGTAAGTCATGCCCTGTGCGCGGGAAGCAGCGTTGATGCGCTGGATCCACAGGCGACGGAAATCGCCCTTCTTCGCCTTGCGATCACGGTAGGAGTACACGAATGAGTGCGTGACCTGTTCCTTGGCCTTGCGGTACATGCGCGAACGCTGGCCACGGTAGCCGGATGCCTGCTCGAGTACGGTGCGACGCTTCTTCTTGGCGTTAACAGAACGCTTAACACGTGCCATTTTCTAAATCTCCTTGTCGAAGGTGCCGGTCACTTGCCCAGCAGGGTACGGACGCGCTTGACGTCGGCGGTGGCCAGAACCTGATCCGAGGCCAGACGACGGGTCTTGCGGGAGGACTTGTGCTCGAGGAGGTGGCGTGCACCAGCCTGCTCGCGCATGATCTTGCCCTTTCCAGTGAGGCGGAAACGCTTCTTGGAACCGGAATGCGTCTTATTCTTCGGCATTATTTTGATCCTTCTTCTTCCGGACGGGGTTTAACCCCAACCTTCACTTCTTCTGTGCATCTGCCTCTTGCGAGGCCACACGAGCTTGGTCCTTACTGGCGCGTTCTGCGCGCTTACCGCGACGTTCTTCACGTTCAGCTTCGCGACGCTTGCGCTGCTCGTTGACCGCATCGGACTTGCGCTTCGTAGGCGCAAGAACCATGGTCATGTTGCGGCCGTCTTGGCGAGGCATCGATTCGACAGTGGCGAGTTCTCCAACTTCCTCAGCAAGACGCTGCAGGAGTCGGACGCCCGCTTCAGGTCGTGACTGTTCACGACCGCGGAACATAATCATGACCTTGACTTTGTCACCGGCAGAGAGGAAACGTTCAACGTGTCCCTTCTTCACCGAGAAGTCATGGTCATCAATCTTCAGGCGGAAGCGAATCTCCTTGAGCTGCGTGTTCGCCTGATTACGGCGAGCATCGCGAGCCTTCTGGGCCGCTTCGTACTTGTATTTTCCGTAGTCCATGAGTTTTGCAACCGGCGGCTTAGCGTCGGGTGCAACCTCAACCAGGTCAAGGCCCGCTTCTTCGGCAAGACGCAGTGCGTCTTCCACGCGGACAACACCAACCTGTTCTCCTCCGGGTCCCACGAGACGTACCTCGGGAACTCGAATCCGCTCATTGATGCGAGGCTCGCTAATGAGTGGCTCCTTCCACAGTCGTATCCGTGACACGAAAAAGGCCTTCGTGCCACTGTGCGCACGAAGGCTTATCCCGGCAACAACATCCGTCCGGATGCTACCGTTTAACCCGATCCCCTGGCTCTACGTGGGCAACCCGAAAACTCGGGCGGGAATCAAGGTGGGAGAAACTCCGCTTGCACGATCGGGGCGAAATCCCCGATTGGTCGCTAATATCTTAGCAAATTCATGCGCTAAGGGCGATATTCGATTGATGGCAATGCGATGGAATCACTCACATCCCCACCCATCGAGGAACCCATTGAATCTGGTCTGTAACGGCGCGCAGCCTAGGAAGAGCGCTGAGCCCTTCGATGACACCTTGGACTTTTTCTCGCAGCTCAGAGCGCGTAAGGTCACCCTCACTCCTACGCACCTTCGCGGCATCAATTTCAAGAATGATGCGGCAGAGTTCCTGGCCGACATATTCCACGTGGAGATCGCTCACTGGCGAGAATTCCTGACTTGCCTGCTCAAGTAGCAGATTCTTGAGGTCGCGATCTTTCCACGCAGGAAGCCAATGATCTCCCTGAGCCAGAGCCGCGGTTGCACTTCGAGGAACCACAATATCTGCGCTGTGGGGGTCAAAGACAACGCGCCCTGCACTTTCAACCAAAGCGACCAGTGCAACTCGCTTGAAAGGAAGTCCCATGGGACGCGAGCTCGGATCAAAATCCGAAAGTGATGCAGAAGAGCTAAACGCAGCAATTGCTGGGCCCGCGGAGGTTTCAATCACGAGAAATCCAGCCGGATCATGCCCCAACTCCCCCGCATGGACTCCAGTTACTCGAGGATCTTCTTCGACACGGATTGGAACAATCACACGCTCGTCCTCAAGAGCATGGACCAGCTCTTCGAGTTGTTGCGCACTATCCTTAGGGCACTCAAGCGCGTGCTGAGTTTTACTCAGAGCCTGCCCATGATCATCTCGATTGTGCGTAGCCATCGAAAGACGCTGCGCCAAACGGTTCTTCTGTTCTTCGTCAATTGCCTCGGCCATCAGCGCTTCCTCAACCAGGAGAAGGGACCGCGGCGGCCTCCCTTTCCATCCGCTTGAATAGAATCGGGATAGTCGGAGGGAAGAGTTCGACCAAGCAATAGATCCTCGGTCGCCTGAGGCATCGCCCCCAGCAACAGCCCTGCCGGAATGTCATCCTCACTACTTCCATTGACGTAGCGTTGCGCAGTGATCTGGCCCGACACACCGGGCTCCACACCATCGCCCTCAACCAGCCAGGACATAATCGCAACGGCACCATACTTCGACAGTCGCGAAATCACCGAGGCAATCCGATCAACTTCCGGTGGCATTGGACGACGCCCTGTCAGAAGCACATTGAGTTCTTCTTCTTGGGTTGTCTGGGTCTGCACTCGCAACCACACCCCCGTCCAGGGCTTCAAACGCACCACGGCCTCGTGAATACCGGAAAGAGCGAGCAGCGAATGGAGGGCTTCGGCGGAAGGGATGGGAGCAAGTACTAGGGCAACGGAGAGCTTGCCTCCCTCAAGATGAAGCGACTCATCAACGGGGGTATCAAGAGCATCTCGTGTAGGCGACGCATTCTCTCCCGCATCTTGCGGCAGATCCCCCTCTAGATCGGACTCCATGTCTGCGACTAGATCACGAAACTGCGCGTCCAGATCCCGATTGTTGTCTTCAGACACAAGGGCCTCCACTTCCTGATGGGTAACAGCGTTTATCGTATCGCGACATAGCGGCGTGTGATAATACAAAGCGAGAAACACCCCTCAAGCACAGGAGCGCACATGCCTTCTATTCCCACTATCGAGGTCCGCGGCTCGATCCGACTGGGCCAATTCCTCAAGCGTGCTGGTCTGGTTGAGGATGGTGCAGAGGCACGCGACTTGATCCAAAGCGGCGACGTTAGTGTCAATGGCGAAGTTGAAACCCGCCGCGGGCACGCCCTAGAAGATGGTGAGCTCGTCGAGCTTCGCACGCCACAGGGAGTCTTTGCCGCTAAAGTTCGCGTCGTTGACTAGCAGGCGAGGCCAACGCCCTCACCTCACACCTCGCTTGCTTTCCCGAGGCCACGAGGCATGCCCGAGTGCATGCCTCAGTGTGAGGTCAGCACTCCTTCAGCGCCAACAACCGCCTTCACATGGCTAAAGAACGGACCCGATTGGGTGACGCGCAGGGAAGAATCCAATTCGACAATTGTCACCCGTCCAGGTTCACGCAAGTGCAAACGTACGGGTGAGGAGCCCGGGAAGGTTTCCAGCACTTCCTTCAATTCACGCAAAAGCTCAGGAGTGCAGCGCGAAGCGGCCAGTTCCAAGTCAAGGGGAACATTTCCGTCTTCGCGCAGCTCGAGGATATTCATCGACTGGCCATAGATCGACACTTGTTCATCGCGAGTGTTGACACGACCCTCAATCTGAACAACAAGGTCAGGAGCTAGGAAGGTTTGCACTGTCTCATAGGCGCGCGGGAAGAAGAGCACCTCAACCGAACCGCTCAGGTCTTCGATCGTCGCAATTGCCCAGGGATTCCCCTGCTTCGTAACTTTGGTCTGAACAGATGAAACCAAGCCCGCGATTTTGACAGTGCGGTCGACCATGCTCTCATCGCCGCCGACAATCTGCGCAATCTCAACGTCTTGATGACGGTCCAAGGCACCTTCAAGTCCACGCAGAGGGTGGTCCGAAACGTAGAGCCCCAGCATCTCGCGTTCTTCGGCAAGCTTTTGACGACGGTCAAACTCAGGAAGATCCGGGATTTCAATAGCCAGAGAAGAACCTGAATCCTCCCCCATGCCCATTCCGCCAAAGAGGTCAAACTGCCCGATCGCCTCGTTACGCTTGACGTCGATCACCGCATCCACGGCCTCGTCACAGCGCGACAGAAGAGCGCGCCGCGTGTAACCCAGCGAATCAAAAGCGCCTGCACGCACGAGTGACTGGATTGTTCGCTTATTGCAAACCACCTGAGGAACCTTGTCCAAGAAGTCTTGGAAGGTGGTGAACTTGCCTTTCTCCTGACGCGTCTCGACAATCGCATCGACAACGTTCGCACCAACATTCTGAATTGCATTCAGACCAAAGCGAATGTCCTTACCATCAGGAGCAAAGGTGCCCATCGAAGCATTGACATCCGGGGGAAGAACAGTAATTCCCATGTGGCGGCACTCCGCCAAGTAGAGCGCACGCCTGTCCTTATTGTCCTTCGTCGAGGTCAAAAGGGCGGCCATGTACTCGGTGGGATAGTTTGCTTTGAGGTAGGCGGTCCAGTACGACACCAAACCATAGGCAGCAGAGTGGGCTTTGTTGAATGCGTAGGCCGAGAAGGGAACGACCACATCCCACAGGGCCTTGATTGATTCTTCGGAATAGCCGTTATCAAGCATGCCCTGCCGGAAGCCCTTGAATTGCTGATCCAGAACTTCCTTCTTCTTTTTGCCCATGGCCTTACGCAAGATATCTGCTTGACCAAGAGAATAGCCCGCAAGTTTCTGGGCAATCTGCATGACCTGCTCTTGGTAGACAATCAGACCGTAGGTCGTCCCCAGAATGTCCTTCAAAGGCTCTGCGAGTTCGGGGTGGATCGGAGTGATCTCCTGGCGTCCATTCTTACGCAGCGCGTAGTTTGTGTGCGAATTTGCACCCATAGGACCGGGGCGATAGAGCGCACCCACAGCGGAGATATCTTCGAAGTTATCCGGTTTCATCAGCTTGAGAAGGTCACGCATACCGCCACCATCAAGCTGGAAAACGCCCAAGGTATCACCGCGGCCCAGCAACTCATATGTTGCAGGGTCATCTAGCGGCACATGGTCGAGATCGGGATCCTGCTTGCCGTTAAGTTTGATGTTTTCAAGAGCATCAGAAATAACCGTCAGGTTACGCAGTCCCAAGAAGTCCATCTTGAGTAGCCCCAGACCTTCACAGGTCGGGTAGTCGAATTGGGTGATGATCGCCCCATCTTGAGGACGCTTCATGATGGGGATGATGTCCGTCAGCGTGTGCGATGACATGATGACCGCACATGCGTGAACACCCCATTGGCGGGTCAGGCCTTCAAGCCCCAGTGCGTACTGAACAACCTCGTGGACATCGGGGTTCTCTTCATAGTACTTACGGAACTCCGCAGCTTCGGCGTAGCGTTTATCCTTCTCATCGAAGATACCCGCAACCGAGATGTCCTTGCCCATGACCGATGGAGGCAGTGCTTTCGTCAGCTGCTCCCCCACCTTGAAGTCACGTCCCAAGATTCGCGCAGAATCTTTCAGGGCCTGCTTGGTCTTAATTCGACCGTAGGTAACCACCTGTGAAATGCGATCTTCGCCGTACTTTCGTTTAACGTACTCGATGACCTCATCGCGACGACGTTCGTCAAAGTCAACGTCGAAGTCGGGCATTGAAATACGCTCGGGGTTCAAGAAGCGTTCGAAGATCAGTCCGTGGTTGAGCGGATTAAGCTCGGTGATCTTCATGGCGTAGGCAACCATGGATCCAGCACCCGAACCACGACCGGGCCCCACGCGGATTCCCTGGCTCTTTGCCCAGTTGATGTAGTCGGCAACGGTGAGGAAGTAGCCCGGGAAGCCCATCTTGATGATGACGTCTTCCTCATATTCAGCCTGCTTGCGCACATCATCGGGAATGCCTTTGGGGAAACGCTCCTGAAGGCCCTTTTCAACTTCTTTGATGAACCACGAGGTCTTATCTTCCCCTTCCGGAACCGGGAAGTCAGGCATGTACGAGGCGCCCTCAGCGGTGGTCCTGAAGTGAACATCGCATCGCTCTGCAATTTCCAGCGTTGAATTGCAGGCTTCTGGTAGTTCCTTCCAAATCGAGCGCATCTCTTCGGAAGAACGGATGTAGTACCCGTCTCCATCGAACTTAAAGCGATCCGGATCAGAGATTCGCGAACCCGAGTTGATGCACAGCAGCGCGTCCTGAATTCCGCGGTCTTCCTTCTTGACGTAGTGCGCGTCATTTGTAGCGACCAGCGGCGCGTCCATGAGTTTCGCAAGTTCGAGGAGCTGTTTTTGCGTACGCCTCTCGAATTCAATCCCGTGGTCCATAACTTCCACGTAGAAATTCTCAGGTCCAAAAATGTCGCGCAGCTCTGCGGCCTCAGCCACAGCCTCGTCCCATTGCCCCAAACGCATACGTGTCTGAACCGCACCCGAAGGGCAACCGGTGAAAACAATCAGTCCCTTGTGGAAGCGTTCAAGCAGTTCCTTATCGGCGCGAGGCCACTTACCGAATTGCCCGTCAACCGAGGCGTAACTTCCCAAGCGGAAAAGGTTGTGCATTCCCTCTGTTGAGTACGCAAGCAAAGTCAGGTGGTTATAGGAACCTGATGCTGATACGTCGTCGCTGCGTTGCCAAGGCTCCCCCCACGTCACCTTTTGACGATCGAAACGTGAAGTACCCGGAGTGACATAGGCTTCCAAGCCAATGATGGGCTTAATACCGGCCTTTGTCGCAGCGTCGTAAAACTCATAAGCACCGAAGAGATAGCCGTGGTCAGTCAGGCCAATTGCGGGCTGTCCCAGCCTTGCAGCTTCTGCAACCATCGGCTTGATTCGTGCTGCTCCATCGAGCATCGAGTATTCCGAGTGATTGTGCAGATGCACGAAAGAGTCCGCTGGTGCCATGGTGTCAGTCTAGTGTTTCTTGAGCCAGCACACTGGGCGAAGCGTGAGGCAAAATGCTTAGGCGTGACGCAAAATCTCCAAAGCGTGATTGAGGTCATCCGGGTAAGGGGCTCGTACCGTCACAGGAAGTTGAGTTCGCGGATGCGTAAATCCCAGCTCAACCGCGTGCAGCCACTGACGGTCCAAGCCCAATTGTTCTGCTTTCGTGGGATCGGCCCCATAAAAGACATCACCGACACAGGGATGGCCGATAGCAGCCATATGCACGCGAATTTGGTGAGTACGTCCAGTTTCCAGATGTACATCCAAAAGCGCGGCACCCGGCATGAGCTCGAGGGTGTCGTAGTGTGTCACCGCGCGCTTTCCCCCGTCAATCACCGCCATGCGCCATTCCCTCGAGGGGTGGCGTCCAATCGGCGCGTCAATCGTTCCCGAGGCCGGGTCTGGGTGTCCAGCAACCACCGCATGGTAGATCTTGCGTACAGTCCGTTCCTTGAAGGCGCGCTTCATCACCGAATAGGCGAGTTCGGACTTGGCCACCATCATTGCACCAGAGGTTCCTACATCCAGTCGATGAACGATTCCTTGACGTTCAACTGGGCCATGAGTAGTGATTCGATATCCCGCTGCCGCGAGGTTGCCAACAACAGTAGGACCTGTCCAACCCGGACCCGAGTGCGCCGCAACACCGACCGGCTTGTTGACTACGACAATATCGTCATCGTCGTAGAGAATATCCATCCCCACTACTGGAGTTACAGGAGTGTCCGGTTCAGGGATCGTAATTTCTAAAAGGTCGCTCTCTGCAAGCCTGTCCGATTTAGATGCGGACGTACCGTTAATCGTCACATTCCCGTCAAGGATGAGCTCACTACAGCGTGAACGCGACAGACCGAGAATGCGCGAAAGCGCTGCGTCGACGCGCTCTCCAACCAAGGCATCGGGCACGGGCATCAAACGAGTATCGGACATATTCAGCGCACCGAGTGTTTGTTACCGGTAAAGCTTGCAATCAGCAGGATAACGACCGCGCAGACAATCCAAATATCGGCAACGTTACCAATGAACCAAGTCCCATATCCGATGAAGTCAACAACGTGGCCACTTCCCCATCGAGGTTCCTGAATAAAACGATCAATCAAGTTACCAGCCGCACCGCCAAGGAGCAGGGCGCATCCGAAGGCAAGCAGGCGCGAGTCAACGCGCGGAAGATACATGACAATCGCAGTAACAACAACGCAGGCGATACAGGTGAAGATGATTGTCGTATGTGAGCCCAAGGAGAAGGCTGCGCCGGGATTCGCAGTGAGCTCCAGTCGAAGGAAGGACCCAAGGAGCGGGCGTTGCTGCCCACCACTCAGATTCTTCAGTGCCCAAAACTTTGAAGCCTGATCCGTTGCCAATGCAATTAAGGCAATGATGTACGCCCAGACGAGCATGCTGCGATTTTTTCTCTTCACATAAAGAATTATGACGGTGGCGCCGCAAAGGCGCCACCGTCATAGAGATCTTGATCCGAAATCAGTTCTGAGTTCCAGCGTTCACTTCCTGGAGCAAGCCTTCCAGGTGCTCGCGCAGGTTTGCACGGTACTCGGACTCGAAAGAACGCAGTTCGTTGATCTTGCCTTCGAGCAGTGCACGCTCCTGATCCAGCTGAGAAAGAATGTTCTGGTGCTGGTTCTGCGCATCAGCAATAATTTCGTCGCGCTTTGCGTTCGCGTCGGCGATGATGCGATCGGATTCTTCGCGGCCATCGCGAACATACTCGTCGTGGACACGCTGTGCCAGTGCAAGCATCGAGGTTGCAGACTCTGCACTCTCGGGAGCAACAGCAACTGCGGGGGCAGCAACAGCGGTCTCGGTGACGGAAGGCTCGGATGCAACGGGCTCTTCAACGACAGGAGCAGCGGTCTCTTCTGCAGGCTTGTAGCTGGGGGCCTCGCCACCGGACAGCTCAGCGACACGACGCTCAGCAGCCTCAAGCTCTTCGCGCAGGTTCTGGTTCTCAGCCTGGAGAGTATAGATCGTGGAAACAACCTCATCAAGGAAGTCGTCGACCTCGACCTGGTCATATCCTTCACGGAACTTCACGATGTTGAAGGTTTTTTCCAACACATCTTCGGTTGTGAGCAGAGCCATTTGTTTACCTCTCGGTACTTGTTGTGTGACGCTCGCGTGCTTGCGTCACCGGATCACCGATGAGGATGACCCGAACTACACACTGGAATAATAGCGGAACTAGCGTCACAATAACACCAATTTCCCCATATTTCACTTATTACTCAGATGACATGCAACCGCGATAGAACCGAGATTACTGCCAAACGCCAGAGCTAAAAGCCCAAGCTGCGAACGAAAACCCCGAGGTTTTCAACAATGATCGTCACCAAGAACAGGATCATAAATCCCAGATCGATGGCAACGTTCCCTCCAAGACGCAGCGGCGGAATAATCCTGCGCAGGAAAGAAAGAGGGGGATCAGTCAACGCATAGACCAGATTCGCAATGGGCAGAATGATCCCTGACGGCCTCCACAGTGGAGAGAAGAAGCGAATCCAATCAAAAATCATGCGCGCGATCAACACGAGCATGTACAGACCCGCAAGAAGAGCAATCGCTCCCCCCAACCACTGGGAGATCATCATCAGCGTCCGAAGAGCGAAGTCGCCGAACGGTTCGACCCGGTCACATCGCCGGTTACCTCAACGCTGTGGGGCGAAAGAAGGAAAACACGATCGGTGACGCGTTCGAATACGCCCTGAAGGCCATAGGTCAAGCCGACGGCGAAGTCAATGAAACGCTGCGCATCTTTATCTGAGACCTCAGAAAGATTCATGATGACAGGAATACCATCACGGTAGGGCTCGGCGATTGCCGGCGCATCGTTGTAGTTCAAAGGACGCACAGTGACGATACGCGAGAGATCCGCCTGCTGAACGCTGCGGCGCTCCTCGCGGTGAATGGGCGTGACATTTGATGCGGGAGTAACGTGAGCCACTTCTGTCTCCTCAACTTCTTCGGGAAGGAAGTCCAAGGTGCTCTCATCGACCTCTTCCGGGGTGTACCAACCCATGAATTGGCGCGCTTTCGCTCCGAAGCCTGACATCATGCTCTCCTCTATGTAATGGGACCTGAGCACAAGGTAATGCGCCGGAGCGATTCACACGCTTAAGCCTGTCGGCATGTCGCAATTACTGATGCGAAACGCCCACAACCTGGGTCTCGACGATAGGAATGATATAAGGGATTTTCCAGAGTGCATTCATTGATCCACGAGGCCGCAATCCCTCGTTCCAAGGCCCATACCAATGCCGCACCGGGAAGATCTAGGGCGTCACTCCCCCATGATGTGCGCGAAGCTATCGCGGGAGCAATAAGCGTACTCTGCTCTTTCATTGAAGTCGGAACTTCATAGCATCGGCCGCAGATACACGGTCCAATAAGCATCTGAATATCAGCGGTGTCCACACCAAAAGAAGCAAAGACCTCGCATGAACGGTCAAGAATCCCTCCAAGGAATCCCACGCGTCCGGCGTGAACTGCGCCGATGACTCCGTTTCCGCTACTCAGCAAGATCGGCATACAGTCTGCCGTCATCACAGCCAAGGCTGGAGATTGTTCCCACTGACGCGAATCGATCACAACACCATCGCAGTCAAGGGGGCCTATTTCCCCCTGATACTCCTGTGTTGGAAGAAAGGCATTCGCAGGAGTGAGCGCCTCAACCTTCACCGAATGCGTCTGATTCATCCAAACAATTGGATGACCAATCTGCGTGGAAAGCTCACGGCGGCGCTCATGAACATGCTCCGCGTCATCGCCGACATGCGTCCCAAAGTTGTCCCGATATGGGTCGGCGCCCGCGCCGACTTCAGTGAAGTAAACGCGGGCACCGTGCAGGTCAGTGTGCTTCATCAGCGCAAGAAATCAGGAATATCCAAGACGTCCGAAGGCTGCTCCTCTTCGAAGACACGAGGCACTTCGAGGGAAGGAACTTCCTTCGACGACTCTTCTTCACTCTGACGAGCGATCGGAATCTGGTTGGTGCGCGTCGGCAATTCGGGATCCGCGCGGTGAGCTGCGGTGTGAGCCGAGGCCACCTCTCCGATGCGGCGCTGAGGAGCTGCTGGAGCTTCGGTCTTTTCCTGACGAGCGTGGACCGGGCGAGGAGCCACAACGGGCTCATTTGCCGGAGAAGATTGGGATGCGACCTCGTCAAAGCCCGCCGCGATAACGGTCACGCGGATCTCATCACCGAGGGAGTCGTCGATAACAGAACCGAAGATAATGTTGGCCTCGGGGTGCGCGGCCTCGCGAACCAGGAGCGAGGACTGGTAGATCTCCTGCAAGCCCAGGTCGGAACCGCCCTGGAAGAACATGAGGACGCCGTGTGCACCATCGATCGAGGCTTCAAGGAGCGGCGAGGAGATAGCGGACTCGACTGCACGAAGAGCACGATCTTCGCCAGTTGCCGAGCCGATACCCATGAGGGCGGAACCGGCATCCTTCATTACAGACTTCACATCATTGAAGTCCACGTTGATCAAACCGGGGGTGGTGATCAGTTCGGTGATACCTTGAACGCCGGAAAGCAGAACCTGATCGGCGGCACGGAAAGCTTCGAGTACCGAGATATTGGCATCTGAGATCTGAAGCAGACGATCGTTCGGAATGACGATCAGGGTGTCGACCTCTTCACGGAGCTTCTCAACACCGGCATCAGCCTGGGATGCGCGGCGGTTTCCTTCAAAGGAGAAGGGGCGGGTGACAACACCGACGGTCAGAGCGCCTGCGGTGCGCGCAATCTTCGCGACAACGGGGGCAGCTCCGGTTCCGGTACCACCACCTTCACCTGCGGTCACGAAAACCATGTCCGCGCCTTCAAGGGCCTCGGTAATTTCGTCAATGTGGTCTTCAGCTGCCTGTCGTCCCACTGCGGGGTCTGCACCGGCACCAAGGCCATGGGTAAGGTCACGACCAATGTCCAGCTTTGTCTCTGCATCGGACATCAGCAAAGCTTGCGCGTCGGTGTTCACAGCAATGAACTCAACGCCTTTCAAGCCAACTTCAATCATTCGATTGACGGCGTTAACACCGCCGCCACCAACTCCGACGACTTTGATAACCGCCAGATGATTCTGCGGTGCGACCATAACCTTGCCCTCTTTCTGCGCATCAACCTTAAACCTCAAGTAGAAGGTTGATGTTTGACCTGCGTGTAGACGGGAAGAAGGTAGGGGTAAGACCCCAATTCTTCAAGACAATTCGCGGGCGTGTCGCTTCTCTATGTTAAGAAGTGACAGGATGCACGGGCGAGGACACATCATAGGTCCGCGCATGGCGTTGTGAAATCAAAACAGCCGCAACTTTTGCCTTGAGTTCGTTGTCCTTCGCGACTCCCCAATTGAGCGTTCGAGAATTCGTCAAGGTCATGGAGATAGTTTGGCCATCGTGAGTGATCATCGTGATATTCGAGCGCAGATCATCCCCCATCGCGCTCCAAATCGCCGCGACGTCCGCTGCAGCTTGTGCGCGCTGATCACCATCGGGAAGCGTCGTTGGTGCCATTCCCTCGGGAGCCGTTGGGGAGGAAGAAACCGTTACTCCCTGGTCGTCGACCAAGGCCCAAGAAGAACCGTCTTTCACCGCTAGGATCGCTTGCCGGAGACGAACCTGCACGGTTAATCCGCGCGGCCAGGAACGCTGGATATTTACCTCACGAACCAAACGTACCTTTGCGATTTGTTCGTCGATTGCAGAAGTCTTCAGGCGCGGAAGCGGAACAGAGGCAAAAGGTTCGATCGCGGCACGCACCTCATTTTGAGTAGTCGTATCATCGCCAAGCCCCTCAATCGACACTCTCGACATATCAAGAGCAAAAAGAGGCGAAAAGAAGACTCCCCACACCAAAGCACACACCACAATGACAGCGCCACAGGCGGAGGCGACTCGCGTAAGGAGTAGACGTCGATGCGCATGCGTGCGTTCACGACGCCTCTCATTCAAATCAGCCGTTGCGCTTTCATCGCTTGACCCCAAAATCGCAGCCGCATCCGATTGCCCCAGTGGGCGGTTGAGTAGTTCTCCGCTACTGGGTGACTGTGCGCTTGCCTCACGCCTCGCCCGACGCAGTTCACGATTTCGCTTCCTACGCGCAGCGCGTTCTGCCTCTTTCTTCTCCTCTGCCGACGAGGCCTGAGCCAAAGAGGGCGCAGGGCGACCCGAAACCGAGGCCTCGGAAAAAGAAGCGACGGTAGCAGAAGAGGCACCTTCCCCGGACGCTTCCTCGGGCGACGCAAAGTCCTGCGAGGCCTCAGAAGGAACCTCGGGCGTAGAAGAAGCCTTGGGCGCGGAAGAAAAACGGGAACGACGGGGACGCGGGGGCTGCTTCACTGGCCGCTCCCCTGCTCCGCATGCTCCCACTCATCCAAAACATCGCTACCGGCCTGTGTAATCGAGCCAGCACCCATAGTGACTAAGATTCCGTCCTCACCGAGCTCGCGGGCAGCCATACGTGCGGCCTCATGCATATCTGGAACGTAGTGTGCTCGAGACAGATGCGAAGTAATGAGCTGAGAAGTCACGCCGGGCACCGGATCCTCACGCGCGCCGTAAATATCGCAGACGTAGACGTGATCCGCATGTGAAAGCGCCTGGGCAAAGCGCTCGGCGAAAGCCTGAGTACGCGAATACAAGTGCGGTTGGAAAACCACGCTTACTTCCCCATCACCGGCTGCAGTACGAGCCTGCTGCAATGCTGCAGCGACCTCGGTGGGATGGTGTGCATAGTCATCAAACAGACGACGAGTTCCGACCTGTCCCTTGAACTCGAAGCGCCGAGAAGTTCCAGCGAATGCGGCCAGAGAGTGAGCCATAGTCTGCGCGTCAGTTCCCAAGCGAACTCCTGCAATCCAAGCCGCACAGGCATTGAGAAGATTATGAATTCCAGGAACTGTCAGATGAATTTCGGCCTTCACATCACCCCAGGCCAGCAGCGCCGAAGCGGTATGGCCATCAGTATGAGCCTCTTCGATGATGACATCTGCGCTACCGCCCAAGTCTGGGCTCTCATGACCGGAGCGCGCGTAGGTCACGGTATCAATGCCCTGAGTTCGAGCATATCGGGCCAAACGGGCACTTCCACCGTCTTCACCGCAGCACACCAAGGTTCCGCCCTGGAGCAGGCAGCCAACAAAATCAACGAAGACCTGCTCGAAAGCTTCGCGCGAACCATAGCGATCCAAGTGATCAGGTTCGACGTTGGTGACAATCTCGATCCACGGAGTGTAGTTGAGGAAGGAGCCATCGGATTCATCGGCTTCGGCAACGAAAACATCTCCGCTGCCCAAGTAGGCACCCGAGCCCAGCTGAGGAATCACTGCACCGACTGCAATCGAGGGATCTTCACCGGCATCACGAAGTGCCATCGAGAGCATCGCTGAAGTCGTTGTCTTCCCGTGTGCTCCCGCAACTGCCACAAAACGCATACCGCTTGCAGCCAGAGCCAGAGCCTGGGAACGGTGAATAACGCTTTGCCCACGTCGACGGGCCTCGGCCAGCTCCGGGTTACTCTCCCGCACTGCGGTGGACACAACAACTACAGCGTCAGCAGGAACATGGGCAGCATCATGACCGACAAACACCTCAATTCCTGCATCACGGAGGTGATCAAGAATGGGAGATTCTTTCTGGTCAGAACCCGAAACCTCAAGACCGCGATCCTTGAGAAGCTCAGCAACCACTGACATTCCAGCGCCGCCGATACCGATGAGATGGAAGCGATGGGAAGTACTCACTCCTGGTCCTTCTTCTGAAGAGTCGATTCAATAAGGTCAGCAAGTTGTTGAGCGCCATCGGGGTGCGCAAGCGCGCGAGAGGCGATGGCCATTTCAGAAAGTTTTTCACTTCCCAGCAAGGGGAAGATCGTGCCTCGAACGTAATCGGAAGTCAGGTCGTGGTCCGCAACAAGAAGTGCCCCACCCTGCGCAACGTGATCCGCGGCGTTCAGCTTCTGCTCGCCATTGCCAATGGGCAGTGGAACATACACGCAGGGCAGTCCGAGAGCGGTCATTTCGGCAACCGTACCCGCACCCGAGCGACACACAACCAAATCAGCAACGGCAAGCGCATCTTCCATCGTGGAGAGGTAGTCAATAACGTGCCAACGATCAGCAACACCAGCTGCCTTCACCGCATCGCGAACCTCTTGGTCCTTCCCCTTGCCGGTGAGGTGGACAACCTGCACCCCTTCGGGTAGCTCAGCGGCGACTTTCACCATCGCACGGTTCACATTGAGAGCCCCCAAGGAGCCACCGGTGATGAGTAGAGTCTGCATATTGGGGTCGACCCCCAACTTCGAGGCCGCAGTGCGTCGCGCAGATTCACGTCCTTCTTCGGTGGTACGAGCAGCGGCAAGAGCCTGGATGGCAGGACGCAGAGGAAGACCAGTCACCACAGTTACTCCGTGCGTCGCCTTCAAAGGAGTCGAGGGGAAAGTCAATCCCAAAGCCGATGCCCAGCGTGCACCGACTCGGTTAGCAAGTCCAGGACGAGCGTTCTGCTCATGGATGATGATCGGAAGATCCATCTTTCGCGCGGCAAGGTATGCGGGAGTAGAAACATATCCGCCGAAACCAACGAGAGCATCCGCTCCGCTCAGGGCTGAGCGGCACTGCACGATCGCACGCTTCATACGCCCCGGAAGAGAGAAGAACTGCAGAGAAGGTTTACGCGGCAGCGGAACGCGCTCAATAGTCACCAACTCGACACCCGCCGCAGGAACCAGCGTTGTTTCCAGCCCTTGAGAGGTTCCAAGAGCAACGACGTCATAACCGCGTGAACGAAGTTCCAATGCGGTCGACAGTAAGGGGTTCACGTGCCCAGCGGTGCCACCACCTGCAAGAACAATTTTCTTTGTCATCGTGTTCCTTCCGTAGATCCACCGCTAGCCTTTCCCGCGCGGCGACGACGACGCGAAAGCCGAGGGTCGCGTGAGGATCCAGCTGAAAATTTCAGTCCCATAGTCATACCCGCGTTCTCACGCGCGCAAGCAGCAACCAATGCAATAGCCGAAATCGTAAAGAGGTAGGACGAACCGCCATAAGACACCAGCGGCAAAGGCACGCCAATAACCGGACCAAGCCCGGTCACAGACGCAATGTTAATAATCGCCTGAATACCGATCCAAGCAGCGATGCCACCACTAACAATTGTTGCGAAGAAGGAGTTCGTCGAATGGATGAGCCGTACCATCCCCCAAATCATCAAACAGATGCAGGCAACGATGGTCAGCGTCCCTAAGAGGCCGAATTCTTCGCCAATAATTGCCAAGATGAAGTCGGTGTGCGCAGCCTGGAGATAGTTCCATTTTTCTCGAGATGCGCCAGGACCAAGACCCGTTAGCCCACCCGAGCCAAGTGCCCACAGCGCGTGGTCAATCTGTTCGGGGGCCGAAAGGTTACGCGCGGGACGATTCCACGGAAGAACTGCCAGAATTCGCTTCATACGCGTGGGATTTTGGAAAACTAAGAAGACAACAACTGGAATCGCAGAAACAAAAATAACTGCAAACCACTTGCGCGGAAGACGCGCAACCCAGATAGCGCCAAATGCTCCTGCAGCCATGACCATCGCAGTACCCATATCCTTACCGAGCATGACGTCGGCAAGAGCACCAAGAATAGGAAGCCCTACCGTAACTGCCATCTGTCGCCAGTCATTTCGGCGAGCACCTTCCCGCGACAGTGAGCGTCCCAAGGCAACAATCAACGCAAGTTTGAGAAACTCCGAGGGCTGGAATGTTCCAAGTCCGGGAAGCGACACCCAGTTAGTGTTTCCACCCTGTGATGCCGCCAGTGGTGTCATGACTAGTACCTGAAAAAACAGGGCTGCAAGATAAATAGCCGGTGCGAGGCGGTACCACACTGCCGAGGGAATTCTTTGGATAAAAATCGCCGCTAGCAGGAAGGAAACGCCGATAATGAGCAGCTGACGCAAGAATGCCGCGTAGGGACTGCCACCACTGGCGATAGTCGTCACCGCAGAGGCTGAAAACCCCATTACCAAACCGAAAACGGTCAAAATCAGCGCAGGGATAACGATCAGATAGTAGGTGGCGACAGGCGAATACACCCGATCTCCACGTTCTTTCGACGCAAACTCGAAACGCGGGATATGCAGGCGCTCCAGTAGGGAGCTCATTGCGCCGCCCAATTCGCTTCAAGACGTTTAACCGCATCGCGGAAGACATCCCCACGTTGCGCATAGGAACGGAACTGATCCCAGGATGCACACGCCGGTGCGAGCACAACAGTATCTCCCGGGCGGGACAGAGCCACGGCCTCGTTAACGACAGAGAACATCCAGTCCTCGTGCCCGTCGACCTCAACGAAGGGAACTTGAGGCGCGCGCTGGCGCAGCGCGTTCACAATCGCACTGCGATCCTTGCCAATGACAACAACCCCTCGAAGAAGAGGAGCAACGCGAGCAACTAGGTCGCCAAACTCTTGGCCCTTCGTATCCCCTCCCGCGATCCAAACCGCAGTGCCGGGAGTAATTCCAGACAGCGAAGCCACGGCCGCATGGGCATTTGTCGCCTTAGAGTCATCAATCCAGGTGACATCGGCTGCATGTGAAATTACCGCACGGCGGTGATGAGCGGGGGTAAAGCTTCGAAGACCTTCCGCAACCGCTTCTGGCGGAACCCCAAAGGCGCGCGCAAGACCTGCTGCAGCAGTTGCATCCATACGCGCGGCATCCGTAACACCGTCATGGTAGGCAACGCGGAGGTCATCGACTTCAGCCAAGAACTGGGCCTGCATATGGCGTTTCTCAACAAAGGCACGCTCAACGAGCGCATCCTCAACCCAACCAACCTGGGAAATTGAGGGGATCCCCAGGGTCAATCCAATTGCTCGGGCTCCCTCGACGACATCGGCCTCGGCGACCATGTTCTCCACGGTGATATCGGATGCGGGATAGAAACACGCTTTTTGAGTCAGGTGATAGACCTTCGCTTTATCTGCTGCATAGGCCTGGGCACTGCCGTGCCAATCAAGGTGATCGGCGTCGACATTCAAACACACAGAAGCCAATGGAGAAATAGTCGAAACGGTATGCAGCTGGAAGGAAGAGAGCTCGACAGCGAAGACCGTTGCATCAGTATCAATGGCTTCACAAATGGGAAGGCCGATATTGCCAACTTCGACGGCGTTTTCACCTGCTGCGCGCAGCATCGCTCCCAGCATTCCAACCGTTGTGGTCTTGCCGTTGGTTCCAGTGACGCATAGCCACGGACGGCCGGCGTGCTCGGAATCTTCTTGAAGACGCCAGGCCAGTTCGACCTCACCAATCAGTTCAATACCAGCAGTTGTGGCCGCTGAAAAAATGGGGTGGTGAGCGGGGATTCCCGGAGAGACAACAATGCAATCGGGCTTCCAATCGATAACCGCCTGAGCAAGCGCATCAGAATCAGCCTCGCTGACAAACTCGACATTCGCGTCATTTTCGGACTGGTCATCCTCGCGGGCTCTCCCGTCAAAGGCGCATAGCTGCGCACCGCGTTTTACAAGTGCGTGTGCTGATGCCTTCCCAGACACTCCCCAACCGAGGATTGCAAAGCGACCCTGCCAATTCACAGTTGCGACACCCATTCCGCGTAGAAGAGACCGGTTCCCATCACTGCGAAAAGCGCTGCGATGAGCCAGAAGCGAATAACGATGGTGATTTCTTTCCAGCCCTTGAGCTCAAAGTGGTGGTGCAAAGGAGCCATTCTGAAAACACGCTTGTGTGTAAGTTTGAAGACGCCGATCTGAATGACATCCGAAAGAGTTGTAATGACGTAGAGCCCGCCAATCAAAATCGCAAGAAACTCAGTGTCGGTCAGGATCGAAACACCGGCGAGAGCCGCACCAATGGCCTGAGAGCCGGTGTCCCCCATAAAGATCTGGGCGGGCGAGGCGTTCCACCACAGGAAACCTGCAAGGGCACCAACCAAAGAGGAGCAGAAAATTGCGATGGAAAGCGGATCTCGGGTGTCGTAGCAGGCGGCAACATTGACCGTGTCCCCCCAGCAGGACTGAAGCAGCTGGAAGTAAGAAATGAAGGTGTAAGCGACGAAAACAAAAATACCTGCACCGGCTGCCAAGCCATCCAAGCCATCGGTCAAGTTCACGGCGTTGGACCAGGCGGCAACAATGAAGTTTACCCACAAAACAATGAGAATAACGGCCGCGACAATCCCCCACTGCGTGAAGGTCAATCCGAGGGGACGAGCAAGAGAAATGTCAAAGATGCCCGGGGTGCGTCCGTGAACATTCGGAATTGTCAAAATACCCCAGGTGAACAGCGAGGCAACAGCAACTTGACCGACGATCTTTGCCCATGCATGCAGGCCAAGCGAGCGCTGATGCATGATTTTTAGCGCGTCATCAAGCAGTCCAATGAACCCGATTCCCACGAAAAGGAATACCAAAAGGATTCCCGACCACGAGGGAAGTCCGCCGTTAATCAGGGTTCCAATAAACCATGCAACGACAGTGGCAAAAATGATGACAACGCCGCCCATCGTCGGGGTACCGCGCTTCGTCATATGCGAGGTCGGGCCATCTTGACGAATGAACTGTCCGTAATGGTTGTGCACCAAGTAGCGGATGAACAGCGGGGTGAGCGAAATTGAGAGGACTAGACCAACTGCAAAGGCAATAATGAGTCCAATCATAAAGTGCCCTCCTCCACTAGGTGATCGGCGACTTTCCAGGCACCGGAGCCATTCGAGCCCTTGATGAACACAACAGAATTATCTTCCAGTATGCCGTCTAATGCACTAAGTACCTCGTCAACATTCCGCAGGTGACGGTGAGTGTGGTCCTCGCCTCGCTCAGTGAAGTAGTACTGCGAGTCCTCCCCCAGGGCAAGAACGCAATCAGCACCCGCTTGATCGAAGAAGCGTGCGACCTGTTCATGGGTACTTTGCGAGGCTTCACCAAGTTCAAGCATTCCACCGGCGACAACGATCAGCTGCCGTCCCGCTGCCAAATCTCCAGCGGCTTTGCATCCCGCGCGGAAAGAATCAAGGTTTGCATTGTAGGAATCATCGATGAGAGTCACTTTTCTACCCTTGAGGGTAAGTTCATGGATGCTCATTCGGTGTGGGCTGGCTGGCCTGCGGCCCTCAACAGCGGCGCAGGCTTGATCAAGATCAATTCCAAGCGTCCATGCACCAGTAATTGCAGCGAGCGCATTGGCTACATGGTGAATACCAACAAGTCCCAGGTGCACCGCGAGCACTCGTCCATCGAGGTGGAGTTCGAAAGAGGCCTTCCCCTGTTCATCCAAGGAAATCGCGTGGGCACTGCTATCGGCCTGGCTATTTCCCGAGGCCGAGAAGGTGACCACTCGCCCGGGTGCGTGAGCAGCCATTTCCATGACGTGCGGATCGTCGAAATTCAAGATCGAGATTCCCGATGGTACGAGGCCTTGAATCAGCTCGGCCTTGGCATCGCGTACACCTTCAACAGAGCCGAAGCCCCCAAGGTGTGCATGCCCGACCATCAGTTCAATTCCGGCATCAGGTGGAGCAATTCGCGTCAGATATGCGATATGTCCAGGTCCAGAGGCCCCCATTTCCAGAACAAGGTGGCGCGTCGATTCGTCAGCCTTCAGAACCGTCAAAGGAAGCCCGACCTCATTATTAAAAGACAGCTGAGGAGCAACGGTCGGAGCATCGGCGCCCATAATCGCTGCAAGAAGGTCCTTGGTCGTTGTTTTGCCCACCGAACCGGTCATTGCGATCACGTCCAGTTTCTGGTGCGAACGCAAATCTGAAAGGTAAGCCCGAGCCAATTCACCCAGCGCGATGGTCGAATCCTCGACAATGATCTGCGTCAAAGGCGAATCACACAGGTGTTCAACAATCGCCGCCACCGCGCCATTGCGCTCAGCTGCGTCCAGATAGTTGTGGCCATCGCTATTTTCCCCACGCCGAGCAACAAAGAGAGAGCCTTGACGAATTTCGCGTGAATCCGTTTCAACTGTCCCGGTGACCTCGACGTCGTTTCCGTGGAGCTGTGCGCCCAATGCCTGAGCGATCCAGCGACTGGACCTATGCATTCTTCTCCTTAGGGTCTACCCAACGGTCTGGACACTAGCCTACTAGGGTGTCGTGGGATACAGCTGGGCACTTTCTGTAGACGCGGGGATCCCCAGGTTGCGAACGGCCTCGGTCGTGACTTCACTCCACAGCGGTGCGGCCGCATCAGAGGACAAACCAGCAACACGCGGGTTGTACAGGACAACGGAAATAGCCAAGCGCGGTGATTCTGCTGGAACCAGACCAGCAGTGTTCGAAACGACCGCATCCGCGCCATTGACTTTAATATCCGCAGTACCTGTCTTGACTGCCACGCGGTAGCCTTCAACCTTTGCGAGTTGACCGGTACCCTGCTTATCCATAACAACAGATTCCATCATGGTGATGAGTTCTTTTGAACGATCCGCGGACATCACTTGCTTGGGTTGCGGCGAGACAGTCTTCTCAGTTCGCCCCTTTGAATCAGTTGTCGAATCGATAATTCGCGGTGCAATCATGACCCCGCGGTTTCCGATTGCCTGGATGAACTGATTCTGCTGGATAGCTGTAATCGCGTAGGACTGTCCGAACATCATGGTGTAGCGGTCACGCCCTTGAATGGCATCAAAATCACGCATAATGCCCTGGGATTCACCAGCCAATTCAATTCCAGTGACCTGGTTCAGACCCATCTTCGTCATGAAGTCGTAGCGATCGCGGTCCCCCACCTGCTCGCCCACTTCAATGGTTCCGACGTTCGATGACTGGGTGAGGATTCCCGTGGTGGTCATCATTTCGGTCCCGTGTTCGTGATAATCCGAAATCGGACCTCCCGCGTCTGCAGGGCTAATGCTGTAGGGAACGGAGTATGCGCTCGTCGGAGTGGTCGTTCCCTTTTCTAGAGCCGAGGTCATCGTAAGGAGCTTACCCACCGAGCCGGGTTCGTAGGGCGCTTGAACTCCCATTACAGATTGAGGCTTTGAGGGGTTTGGCGTCGTCGACCCAGAGTCTGCAAGCACTAAGATTCGACCAGTCGAGACATCGGAAATCACGACGACACCCCAGTCCGCATTGTGCTTACGAACACGAGCATCCAAAGCGTCTTGAACCAAGTGCTGAAGATCTGCATGGAGGGTCGTACGGACCGATCCGCCGTCTTGCGGTTCCTTGGTGACCTTCTTCCCCCCGGGCATCACCGCACCATTGGGAGAGATTTCGTAGGCCTCTTCTCCGGAGGTTCCCTGCAAGAAATTATTGAAATAAGCCTCCAGGCCTGAGACACCGTCTCCTTCAGCATTGACAGCGCCCACGATCGGACCGGCTGTATTGCCATTGGGATAGGTCCGGTCAAAGACTGCTTCCCATTCAATACCGGTAATGTCGAGCTTGCGGATTTCGCGATAGGTGACCGCATCGACATTCTTTTTCAGATAGACGTAGGTCGAATCCCCGAGCATCATGCCGCCCAGTTCCGCTTGGCTGATACCAAGAAGAGGAGAGAGCTGTTTTGCTGCCTCAGCGGGACCACGGCCGACAACATTGCCGTTGTCATCTTTATGCTCGTAGGTCGTAATTGCTTTCTGATTTACCGCGATGTGGTAGGCCTGAACCGAATCGGCCAGAACAACACCGTTAACGTCAAGAATTTCCCCACGTTTTGCGCCAATTTCACTGACGGCTGTACGTACTCGCTCTCCCTCAGAGGCAAGGGTCGAGCTTTGGAATACCTGAATAGCGATGAGCTGGATGACGCAGAACGCAAATCCCAAGAACAGAAGCCCGGACATCCAATTCGCGCGATGAGGCGAAGTGTCTGGCGCCTTGAAAATGCGTTGCAACCAGCTCATCGCGCGGCTACACCACCCTCAACTTGGCCATCGGCCAAACGGATTGTTCCCAGCTTTCCAGCGTGCACCATTCCCTGTGCCTTCGCCGCTTTCTCGAGCTCGACGGGAGAAGCCTTCTCCTGAAGCTGCGTCTGCAGGGTCCACGATTGCGCCTCCAACTCATTGAGCTGGATCTGGTATTCGCGAATCTGGTAGGAGGTCTGGGCCATGTGCGTGTTGATCAGCATCGGCACAACAATGGCGATAGCAATCATCACCAGAGCAACAAAGGTCATAGGGATGACCGAGCGGCGAGGCTGGTGAGAGTTCACCACTGTGAGCAGTGGGCGTACGTCTTCACGTACGTATGCCGGACGAGAGGTCGCGCGTGCGCGCGCGGTGGCTCCGCTCATGGTCGTTCCTTCCAGGGGCGTATCATCTGTGCGCCGCGCAGCCGCACGGAAGCGGAGCGCGGATTATGGGATTTTTCTGTGTCATCAGCCAGCTGTGCGCCACGTGTCAGTAGACGCAAGCGAGCTTGAAGTTCTTCGGGGATCATGGGCACGCCAGCAGGGGCCTGGTCCGTGGCGCCGCGACGGAAGATGTCCTTCACCAGACGATCTTCAAGGGACTGGTACGACTCGATAACGATTCGACCGCCAACGCGCAGGTGTGCAAGAGCGGCGGGAAGCGCGGCCTCGAGAATGGTCAGTTCGTCGTTGACCGCAATACGCAGCGCTTGGAAGGTGCGCTTTGCGGGGTTACCTCCCGTGCGGCGTGCCGGTGCGGGGATACAATCGCGAACGATTTGAGCCAGCTGGGAAGTGCGTGTCAGAGGCTCGCTCTCTCGGGTGGCGACGATACGTCCAGCGATCTTCGAGGCGAACTTTTCTTCCCCGTAAACGCGAAGAATCCGCGTAATTTCCTCTTTCGAGGCCGAGGCCAAAAGTTGCGTTGCACTGATGCCCGTCTGGGGGTTCATTCGCATATCAAGCGGGGCATCATGCGAGTAAGAGAAGCCTCGGTCTTCTTGGTCCAACTGGAGGGAAGAGACACCCAGATCCATGAGGATCCCATCGACCATTCCAGAGGGGGCGTGCGCAGCAACCTCATCCATCTTGTCGTATGTGGTGTGGAAGGCGCGGAAACGCGGGCCAAAAGCCTCAAGGCGCTTCGATGCGAGGGCGATCGCCGAAGGATCTCGATCGATACCGAAAACGGTGAGCTTAGGGAAACGTGTAAGCGCTGCTTCCGTGTGCCCGCCCATTCCCAGAGTCGCATCGATGAGAACAGCTCCGGGAGCATCAATTGCAGGCGCAAGCATGTCCAAGCACTCATTGAGGAGAACAGGAACATGCAGCTGCGCGGGATCGCGGTCGACAGACACTTCTGCCCTCCTTCTGTGTGATGGGTGCCCGTCCATCCAGGTCCCCCACCGTGCTCTGCCATCGGGGAAGTGACGTCAGAACAACGGGAGGAGACCTGGAAGGGCGGACTAGAACATTCCTGGGATAATTTCGTTTTCAGTTTGCGAGAAGACGTCTTCCTGGACGGATAGGTAGTCATTCCATGCCTGCGAATTCCAGATCTCAGCACGTGAACCCGCACCAATGACGGTGAGCTCACGATCAAGACCGGCATATTTACGCAGATCCGGCGGAAGGGTAATTCTTCCCTGTTTATCCGGAACTTCCTTATATGCACCCGAGAGCAACACACGGATATAGTCGCGTGCCTGTTTGGAGGACAGTGGAGCCCGACGAAGCTCAACCGTCATCTGCTCAAACTCTTGGGCAGGAAAGGCATAGATGCAGTGTTCTTGGCCTCGAGTGAGGACAATTCCACCTTCCATATCCTCTCGGAATCGGGCAGGGAGGATCACGCGCCCCTTGTCGTCGAGCTTTGGCTCGTAGGTACCAAGGAACATCATTCACCACCTTCCCCTATGTGACATCTTCCCCCACTTTACTCCACGATTTACCAATTTGGTGCCATTTCGAAAGATACTTCATATACATTTAGGGCACAATCCGCTTAATTTCAACGAAAATTTAAGGTGGAGGAAAGTGGGGGAAATTTTCAGCGTTTCTCGTTAGAAATCCCAGAAATGGTGATTTTCTGCAGGAAATGAGTCTCCGCTCTAAACAATGGGGGGAAGTGGAGACTCATTGGAATGCAGGAATGAAGGTTTATCCCGCATCTTTGGGAGGAATAAAAAATTCCCGGTGACGGTGTCACCGGGAATCAAAGTAATAAGAATTAGCGATCGTCCGACAAGCGTTGATCCCACTGTTCTTGTTGGCGTTCCATAAAGGAGCTGTGCTTTTGATCCGAACTCGAGGAGCTCCCCTTCGCAGTGAGCGCATACCAAGCTCCGCCGACCATCAAGAGGAAGCCGGCGACGCCGACAATCAGAGAGATCACCGAATAGCCAAGAGACACAGCAGCAATCAAGACCAGAAGACCAGCAACGATCATCAGTGCGCCAACGGCGACTTTACGCGGCGACAAACGACCCGTTTGCTGCTCCGCATTGGCATTCGGACGTGAATGATCATTGAAAGAGGCGGGCTGAGAGCCAAACTGTGCCTCCATCTCTTCGAGAACTTGCTTCTCATAATCCGAAAGTGCCATAGCCCTATCCTACTTGTTTTCTTCAAGCAGTGATGCAAGCGATATCGCGCCTGCACCATATTTCCCCCGGATTTTATCCATAGCGCGCTCGGCCGCTTGAGGGCGTTCATCCTGATCAAGAGCAACTTCGAATCCCTCATCGCGCGCAATTAAACCCTCAGCACGAACGCCAAATAGGCGCACTCCCCCACTTGGAAGAGTTTCCCGTTCAAATAGCTGGTGAGCAGCCACAGCGATTTCTCGACCTAAATCCGTGGGAACTCTCAGACGTTGCTGACGTGTAATGGTCGAAAAATCCGCTCCGCGCATTTTGATTGCAACCTGCTTACAGAGCCAATTTCCCGCACGCAACCTCCTCGCACATTCGTGAGAGGCCTTCGTAATGAACTGATCGAGAAGTGCTCTATCGCGAATATCGGTTTCGAAAGTACGTTCCATCCCCACCGATTTTTCTTCACGCGAAACGGTCACCGGCCTCGGGTCAATCCCCCATGCCAAATCATGAAGACTGTGAGCCGCAGCAGCACCGAGCAATCGTGATAACCGAGGCAAGGGGTGCGCCGCCAATTGCCCGATTGTTTCGATTCCCTCACGCTCAAGTATCTGCGCGCTCTTGGCACCAACGCCCCACAGCGCCCCCACAGGAAGGCCATGAAGGAACTCAATCGTGGCCTGGGAAGGAACTAAAAGCACACCATCTGGTTTCGCATTCGACGAAGCAATTTTTGCCACAGATTTTGTCGAAGCAATCCCAACGGAAGCAGGAAGGCCAATTTCTTCTCGAATCTGGCGTCGAATCTCGGTGGCAATATGCATTGGTTTGCCGAAACGCAGCCGCGAACCGCGAACGTCAACGAAGGCCTCGTCAACACTCACCTGCTCAACGAGCGGGCTAAAGCGCCCAATAACTGACATGACACGCTTCGAATACTCACGGTAGAGCTCGAAATGTCCTGGAACGAATACGGCAGCGGGGCACAGCGCGCGCGCTCGTGCAGTAGGCATTCCTGCACGCACACCCAAAGCACGAGCCTCGTAGGTCGCAGAGGTCACGACACCACGGTTGCTACTTCCGCCAACGATGACAGCTTTCCCTGCCAATGATGGATCTTCACGAATCTCCACCTGTGCGAAGAAGGAGTCCATGTCAATGTGCAAAATGTTCGTCTGGGAATCGTCATCACCCCAATAGCGTTTGCCACGGCGGTCACGCGGAGCATTCGACATCGCATCCTCCTTCCCACGTACAGTAGCCCTATGACTACTCTAGACTCCCCGTCAATCGAGATCCGTTGGGACGGACCGCGAGCGACCCTTCTCATTAACGGAGCTGAGTCATCGTGTATTGATACTTCTGATCCCAGTTACCTAGATTTCGAATACATGCAGCACGCGACCTGCGCACTGCAAGCAACTTATGCAAACAACGACCCCATTCGCGTGCTGCATCTGGGTGGCGCGGCTTGCGCGCTCCCCTGGGCTTGGTCCATTCTCTTCCCAGCCTCACGCCACACCGTTGTTGAAATTGACCAAACTATCGCGCAATTCGCTCGAGATCACTTTGATTTACCGCGTTCCCCAATTCTAAAAATCCGCATTGGTGAAGCACGTCAAGTGATCGATTCCCTACGAGACTCTTCCTTCGACGTTATTGTCCGCGATGCGTTTGCCGGAGAATCTGTCCCCCCACAATTGAGGACCATCGAGTTCGCAGCTCAGTGCAAAAGGGTCCTTCGAAAGGACGGGATCCTCCTTGAAAACAGTGCGCACGGCGGTGGCGACAACGCGCGTCTGGATTTAGCTGGGATGAGTGAATCCTTCGCAGACGTACAAGCACTGTGCGATCCCAAAGTTGGTCGCGGAGCTCGCCGAGGAAACATCGTCTTCCTTGCACAAACTACTCCCGGCCGCACCGATGAGATTGAGCTTGACCGCCTCTTACGCAAACTTCCCCTTCCCGCCCGCCCACTTCGCGGGAAGGAACTAAGTAAGTGGTGCGCTGGGACCCGTCCTCTCACCGACGAGGCCGTCGGCTGGACGCAGAGCGCAGTCTAGTCCTGCGGCTTGGTTTCGTCCTCAGAATCAGCCTCGGCTTCAGCCGGCGACTGGGTCGTCTGCTCCGCATCGGCACCCGTTTCCCCTAAGACCTCTGCCGCAGTCGCGTTACCACGGTGACGAGGAGCATGAGGAGCAGTGTTGCCTTCGCCTTTCTTTTCACGCTGCGCAATGCGCTCAAGTGCCTGCGCCAAAAGTTCCTCGGTTGAGGGCGCCTGAACAGCCTCCTCCTCCGACTCTTCACTGGGGTCTACGCCAGCAGCCCCATCGGTCACCGAGGCCAGGTAGGCCTCGATCGCGTCGGTAATGCCGCTCGCATCGCTCTCTTTATCTTGAGGATTTGGGACATTAAAAGCTGAGGGAACAGCATTGAGCGGAATTCCCAAGCCATCTCCCGAGAAAGAGTCGTAGTGCTCTTCCAATGCACGAACGGTGTGCTGAACCTCCGGGTTGGCATCGACAAGGGCTGCGAAGGTATCCAAATCCTCTGCTGCTCCCTGCTCCAGATCACCAACGGGTAGGGAAAGCCCCGAGAACTCAGTAAGCTTACGCAAAATCGCCGAAGAGGCTGCAGGATAGGCCGACTCTGACATGTAGTAAGGAACGATCGCCAAGAGAGTCATCCCATCGATCCCCGCTTGTTTGAGCTTCCACTGTAGGAAGGACACAATCGACCCGGGGAATTGCATCGTCGCGGCCATATGCGGCTGCGCAGGAACAAGGGAGGCATCGGTCGTGTGGACATGAACCGGAGTTGGGCGCGTATGCGGTACGCCCGAAGGAACGCCGGTCATCCCAAATACGACCTCGACGCCGGCATCGCTGACGATCTTACGAACACGCTCAGCGAACTGTTCCCAGCGATAGTCCGGTTCAGGACCGTGGAGCAAAAGGAAAGATTCTCCCCGATCATCACGCAGAAGATCCAAAGTAATCTTCGGAATCTCAACTTCCTGCGTTACCCAGTTCTTTACTGTGATCACTGGGCGATGTGAACGATAGTTAATGAAGTCTTCTGCTTCAAAGTCAGCAATATGCGTGGTTGGAAGAGCGCGCAGCATCTGCTCAACGGCCATGCGACCGGATGCCCCCGCATCCATTGCGCCATCGAAGTAGATGACCAGAATTCGCGCGCGGGTCGGGGGAGCTTGGTGGTTATCCCCATGAGTCTGGGTTTCGGTCATGTTCCCCTCCTTCGGTTTCCAACCGTCTCAACTGGTATCACTCATTCTAAAGCTACATTGTTGAGCCGCCCTAGGCGCGGCTAATCCCACATTTGCGCCATCGGCTTAGAGAGTGAAAATCGCTGGAAATTAGGGCAAAATAGAACGCCAGACTTTTTCTACCGGAAGGTCCCAATGTCTGACTCCACTCGCGTTACTACCCCAGTAGCTGAAGAACAAGAATTCGTTGACCGCGCGTACTCGCGATTGGATCAACTGCGTTCTCAATACCGCGAGCAGCGTCAGAAGATTGATGCGAATCACGGGGTCGGTAATGCTCAGGGATGGACTGAGCGCGATGCTCTGGCCACTCACTTTGCCGAGTTGTCTTCCCGATTAGATAACGTCGAAGAGCGCTTAGTATTCGGGCGCCTCGACATGAAGGACCACGCGACCCACTACATCGGTCGGATCTCTCTTCTCGATGAGCACTCTGCTCCCCTTCTTGTCGACTGGCGAGCCCCGATTTCTGCACCCTTTTATCAAGCGACAGCCCAAGAGCCTCTGGGAGTCGTTCGCCGCCGACATATTGCGACTCGCGCGCGAACAGTTACTTCGGTTGAAGATGAACTTCTTGATGTCGATCAAGCACAGCATCAAGGACTTACCCTTCAAGGTGAAGGCGCTTTGATGTCCGCGCTCTCTTCGGCGCGTAGTGGCCGAATGGGAGATATCGTTGCGACGATCCAGGGCGAACAGGACCGAGTGATCCGTGCCAGCGATCGAGGAATCCTTGTGGTTCAAGGCGGCCCCGGAACAGGCAAGACTGCGGTTGCCCTGCACCGAGCCGCCTATCTTCTCTACACGCAGCGCGAGAGACTTGAGCGTTCGGGAGTACTCATCATTGGCCCCTCTCGTACCTTCCTGCGTTATATCGAGCAGGTTCTTCCATCCCTGGGCGAATCCGGTGTCGTACAGATGACCATCGGTGACATCGTCCCCGGCTTGAGCGCACAAGACGATGATCCTGTCGATATCGCTGCGATTAAGGGACGCGCGGCGTTTAGTCGTATTCTGCGCGAAGCAGTTCGTCTGATCCCGCGTCTTCCCGATCGAGATCAGGTTCTTCAAGTCTGGAATCGCCGCGTTACTTTGCGCATCAAGGATGTGCAGGAAGCTCTTTCACGAGCGCGCCGAAGCGGCCGCCCACACAATGTTGCCCGAGAGTCCTTCGCGATGGGCCTTATGGAGCTTCTTGCTGGACGTTTGATCGTGGAAGCTGGGGATGCCTCCAGCACGGCAGATATCGATCCTGATGATTTGAGGACCTGGTTGTCTGAGATCCGCGATTCGGTCGATGCCCGTCGCGCAATTAACTTGGCGTGGATGCCCACACAGGCACCTGCCTTCCTCCGCAAGCTTTGGTCGCGCCCTGATCTCTTGGCCCAAGCGAACCGTAAGGCAGGAACTCCCCTGTCGGTCGAAGACTTGAGCCTCTTGTACCGAGCTCAAGATGAGCCGCTTACCATTTCAGATATTCCGCTGATCGACGAACTCGAAGAGCTCTTGGGGACGCTTGATCTCGCCTCAGCCCAGAAGCGTCGGGCCGAGGAACAGAGAGAAAAAGAGGAACGGGAGCGCGCGAACGATGCCTTGAAGGCGACGGGCCTGGGCGGCGGAATTGTCACCGCAGATATGCTGATGCGCCAGACTCAGGAGGCACCCTCGCTCCGGCCGCTTGCTGAACGTGCGCGGGCAGACCGTTCCTGGACCTATGGGCATATTGTCATTGACGAGGCCCAAGATCTTTCACCTATGGCGTGGCGTTGCCTTTTGCGACGCTGCCCAAGTCGCTCAATGACGGTTGTTGGCGATCTTGACCAAAAACGAGGCCACCGACGTCCACATTCATGGAAGCAAGCTCTTGGCCCAGCGGCTCGTGCGTTCAGCGAAGAATTCGTTCTTTCAATTTCCTACAGGACTCCTCGGGCGCTAACCCGAATCGCGCAGGCCGTTATGGCACAGCACGGTACTCCGGTTCTCTACCCCATGGAAGCTGTTCGGGATGTTACCGACTGTTACCGGGTTTCACATACGCACAAGGACACGCTCAAGGAATGCGCCTCTCAAGTCGTCTCTACAATGGAGGAACGCCTTGACCGCGAAGAGGGCGAAGGAAAGGGACGTATTTGCGTTATCGTTCCTGATGCTCAAGCGCAGCTGTGGCATGCGGATGAATCGGGGGCAAGCGCTTTAGATCAGCGAGTGAGTTATCTGACTGCAGCGGGATCTAAGGGCTTGGAATTTGATTCGGTCGTTGTTGTCGAACCAGGTGAGATTCTTGAGCAAGGAAGTGGCGACCTTTTCGTTGCTCTCACCCGCGCAACTCACGATCTGCATGCCGTCACGACTACGCAGCTGCCACGTGGCATGGAAGAGTGGGACGCCTAGAGGCGATATCTAAGCTCTTTTAGAGCTGCTTCTGCGAGAATTTTCTTGGAAAAAGGCAGGCGTGTTATTCGCTCAGCTGCAGCCCTGACCTATTTGTTCTTCGCAGTCTTTGTCGCCTTTTTAGCCTGAGAACGTTCGCGGAGTGAATCAATCGCATCTGCAAAGTCGTCTAGCGAATTAAACGCGTGATAGACGGAGGCAAAACGTAGGTATGCGATCTCATCAAGATCCTGAAGGAAGGGCAGAATCGCTTTCCCAACCTCATCGCTGGATACAGAAGAGACGCCGGATGTACGAAGATGTTCCTCAACCTGTTGGGCTAAAAGTGCCAGCTCATCATCGGAAACAGGCCGCCCTTGACATGCTTTCCTTACCCCCGCAACGACCTTATTCCGCGAGAAGGGCTCAATGACACCAGAGCGCTTAACGACCTGGAAAGAAGAGGTTTCCAATGTCGTGAAGCGTTTCTTACACGAGGTGCATTCCCTGCGCCGACGAATCGAGGCGCCATCATCCGCAATACGTGTATCAACCACACGCGAATCAGGGTTATGACAGAAAGGGCAATGCACCCTCTAAAACTACGGTTGATCGATCAGATTCGCAACTAAGACACCACGGCGACAGGGAGAATAAAACGCGGGTCAGCGAGTCGGGACGCGCACTTCCTGACCAACTTGCAATGCACCCTTAACGTCATTGAGCTCTTCGATGTCGTTGACAACATCTTTCAGTGGACGAGTGGTCGAGACTCCCTGAGCCAGACTCCACACGCTATCCCCACTTGCTACAGAAACCACACGGGTCGGACCGTCATAAGGCTGAGTTTGCAAAGCAAGACCCGCACCAACTGCAATTCCCGTAGCGACAATAAACGCTACAGCACCGCTCAGGAGGCGCCGAAGTCCCAGAGACGAACGCGTTGCGACGACCGGGCGACGACGCATCGAAGGGTCATCATTGCGAAGGAGCTCACGGCGACGTCGAGCCGATGGCGCCTGACGAATGTCATAAACAGAGGCCAGGGATTCCTCGGAGACGAGTTGAAGGTGCGGGCGACGAGCCCCCTCTTGAGACGCTGCAACAGTCATTGTGCTCACGATGCTTCCCTTTCAGTCGTACAAATGTTCGTCGAACACTTGTACGATAGCAATTCTTTTGGGAGATGTCGAGCCACTCTCGAACATATGTTTGATTTACTCATTTTCTCCCGTATTCTTAACACTGTGAGTGGACCATTGAGCACGCTCATTTCCATCCAGTTTTTAGTTCCGAAGGGATAATCGTGAGCAGCGACACAGAATTGACAGGTCGACAAATCGAAATTCTGCGCCTGATCAACACCGAGGTGCGTCGACGCGGCTTCCCTCCTTCGGTACGCGAAATCGCACAAATCGTTGGGCTTTCTTCACCTTCAACGGTAAAGCACCACCTCGACACGCTCGAACGCCTTGGCTACCTTCAGAAAGTTCCTGGGCTTCCCCGAGCACTCGAAGTATCTGAATCTGGAAGAACTCTTCTCGGAGAGACGGACACAAAAGCCTCCTCGTCCCAGGAGATCGTGACGGTCGAAATTCCAACCGGTCACGTAGACGAGGACGCCTCAGCAATTCCCCTGGTCGGGCGAATCGCTGCAGGCGCGCCGATCACCGCTGAACAGGCAATCGAAGATATCTTCCAATTACCAACACGATTGACCGGTCATGGTGAGCTCTTCATGCTTGAAGTCCACGGCGATTCCATGGTGGAGGCCGGTATCCTCGACGGCGATTTCGTTGTCATCCGCAGTCAATCCACTGCGATCAACGGCGAATTTGTTGCCGCAATGATTGACGGAGAAGCAACGGTCAAAGAATTTTCCAGAACATCTGACCACGTCTGGCTCCTCCCCCACAATCAGGACTATGCCCCGATCCCCGGTGATAACGCGACGATTATGGGCAGGGTCGTCACCGTCATTCGTTCACTGTAGTAAATATGGCAGTCTCTGAGACTTAATGGGTGTGGCCCCGACGCAACGCGTCGGGGCCACACCCATTAAGTCAATCCCTGAAATTTAGAAACCCAACTCTCGGGCGACTTGACGAAGGCGAGTTGCCGATTCGGTCAAGCCATCACGCTCGGCAAGGGTGAGCGGCGGGTTCAGTACGCGGCCCGCACCATCGCGGCCAACCAGGGTCGGTGCCGCCATACAGACATCCGAGATGCCTTCCCAGTCTTCAAGGAGCGTTGAGACAGTCAGCACGCGCTGTTCATCACGTAAGACCGCACGTGCGATATTCGATCCAGCCAAGCCGATTGCGTAGTTTGTTGCCCCCTTGCCTTCAATGATCTTGTAGGCAGAGTTCACAACGTCCTTTGCAATCTGTTCGCGAAGCTCAGTATCAAAGAGTCGGCCTGAAAGCGTTGGTCCCCAGTGACGCAGAGGAACATTACCGATCTCAGCGGAAGACCACAGGGCAACTTCAGAATCTCCGTGCTCGCCGGCGACATATGCGTGAATGTTCTGAGTGGCAACACCTGTTTCGCGAGAAACCAGGTAACGCAGGCGCGAAGTGTCCAAAACCGTACCCGAACCGAAAACCTGATTACGCGGAAGACCCGTGATCTTCAGTGCCGCATAGGTCACAACATCGACGGGATTCGTGATGAACATGAAGCGAGCCTCGGGGGCAACGTTCAACAAATTAGGGAGGATCTTACGCATGAGGTCAACGGTGGAACCAGCAAGTTCCAGTCGCGACTGACCGGGCTTTTGCTTGGCACCGGCAGTGACGATGACCAGGTCTGCTCCACGGACGATCTCGACATCATCCGAGCCCTCAATGGAGCCAGAAGGAGTGAACTGAATGCCATGCGCCATATCCAAGGCCTCGGCTTCCACCTTCGGCTTGTTGATATCGTGCAAGACGATGTCACGTGCATCTCCGCGCATCAAGCAGGCGTAGGCAACGGCGGTACCAACAGCACCTGCGCCAATAATCGCAATCTTTGAAGGACGGCCAGAAGAGCTGGGATACAGACTTTGTGAATGGGTGGGCATGAGCAACCTCCTAAACAAGCGAACAGCCCTATTCTCTCAGATCACCCTTCATCCTGATAGGCCAAAATCCCCTTATTGAGCGAAGTGTGCTGCTTTAGTCTTCATGCAGCTCAGCATTGAGTCTTTCTAAAGCACCCGTTACAACATCAAGGTCACAGGTACGCCAAAAATCAGGCATCGACTGAATGATGAAACGCCCGTAGCTGCGGGAGTGAAGCCGCGAATCAAGAACGGCAACAACGCCTCGGTCCTTATGGGATCGCAAAAGACGTCCGGCCCCCTGCGCCATCATGAGCGCAGCTCTAGTTACGCTCACTTGGAAAAAGCCCTTGCCTCCCTGCCGATCAGCATCCTCGGTCAGGGCCTTGACTATCGGATTTTTTGGATGAGGGAACGGAATTTTATCGATAACAACCAAGCGACATGAGTCCCCGACAACATCTACGCCCTGCCACAGCGACATCGTCCCAACCAAAACGGAATCGCGCATAGAGCGGAAGCGCTTAATCAAAGCTGGTAGAGAGTCCTCTCCTTGGAGCAACACCTCTGAGACACCCTCATCTCGAAGCTTTTGCGCGCCCTGCCGCGCAGCCGCCCACGAGGCATAGAGAACAAGAGCTCCACCGCCACTGGCCTTGACCAAAGAGACCATCTGCTCCATCGCTGCAGGGCTAGGTTGCCCATTACTCGGTGCCGGAAGCCCTGCTGCGATGTACAAGATCCCCTGGCGAGAAGCATCAAATGGCGATCCGACATCCACTCCCCTCCACGGCAGTGGAGCCATATTTAACCCTGTACTATAGGCAAGCGAGTCAAAACTCCCACCCAGACTTAATGTCGCGGAAGTCAGAATTGCCGGGCGCTGACCAAAGGCGTTGTCAGCCAAAGAAGGCGCAACATGCAAGGGCGCGATCATCAAGGATGACAGGCCTCGGTCTTCATCGCGCTCAACCCAGGTCACGCTCTTCTCAGCCTCTCGCCCCCACGCTTGCAGGACCTCGTCAAGTTCATCACTGAAGGCTCGCACGAGAACTTTCGTCGCGGCCTCGAGTTGAAGGGTAGAAATCTGCGTATCAAGGTCACGTTTAGCCGTGTCCAAGGCGGACATCACTGGTTTCAGGCTTGTTCGGTCAGTCATTAGTCCGACTTGGAAGCTTTGAAGGGCGGCATCAAGCTGCGCGGCAACATGATCAAGCGCATCAGTGTCCACAGAGGCCAAACTTCGAAGCCTGCGCGAAATCCGCGTCATGGACTTCAAGGACACTGCAACCGAGGCCTGTTCGCGCACTCGCTCAGCAAGCTCATGAGCCTCATCGACCGCGAGCGCGCCAATCGGCCCGAATAGATCGCTATCACTTAAAGCGCTGATCCCCAACAGAGAATGGTTGGTGACGACAACATCCGCTTCTTGCGCGGTTTCACGGGCCGCCTGGGGAAAACAGTCATCAATCATCGGACACTGTTTGCCCAGACATTCCAAACGCGACACTGAAACTTGCGACCACGCTCGATCGCTTACCCCGGGATCGAGTTCATCTCGATCCCCCGTTTCCGTTTGCGAGGCCCAGCGACGTAAACGCACAATCTCCGCGCCCAACTCGCTGGCCGGCGCGGCCTCGTCATCATCATCGCGCTGGGTCGGGACATCAAAGAGCGTTCCTTCCAGGGGGTATCCGCCGCCGAGTCGGTAGGTGCACAGATAGTTATTCCACCCTTTGAGGAGTGCGACCCGAGGCCTTCGCCCGTGAACGTCTTCAATTGCCCCGGCTGCGACCGGGGCATCTTTGGTGAGGATTTGGTGCTGGAGGTTCAGCGTTGCGGTAGAGACAAGGACTCTTTCATCTCGGCTCACCGCAAAATCCATAAGCGGAATCAAGTACCCAAGAGATTTACCCGTACCGGTTCCCGCCTGAACGAGAAGGTGCTCTGGGGCTTCAAGGGCGCTGCAAATCTCCTCGAGCATCGTCTCTTGCCCGCTGCGCACTTGGCCGCCCATCTCGCAAACAGCAGCGCTCAGCGCTTGCTTCGCTGTTGCGAGGCTCATTCGAAGTCCTCGGCAGAGGCCAGCACGTCTGGCTCTGCAATGCCTTCGAAACCAGCACTCTGAGCTTCTCCCTGCAATGGAAGAGCAACTGCTCGTACGGCCGCAGCTAATGCTCCGTCCACGCGAGCCCGAATGCGCTCACCCTCGCCAAGGAACTCTTCCAGAAGGACTTCTCCTTCTTCGTGGATACGATGGATGAGCGCTCCATGAATATAGGGAACTACGCAGTCAACGACCTCGCGTGGACGGGGAAGCATTGCTGCGATGGCTTTTTGAAGTTCAGAAATCCCCTGGCCAGTCACGGCACTGACAAGCACGGCGCGCTCACTCAGAGAACGGACAAAGGCGCGTTGTTCGTCGCTGGCAAGATCGGCCTTATTGAAGACGATGAGTTCGGGAATATCGCGCGCTCCCTCAATCGTGTCCAAGACCGAATGAACAGCCTGGATCTGCCCGATCGGATCGGGGTGGGCAGCATCGACAACGTGAAGGATCACATCGGCCTCGCCGACTTCTTCCAAGGTCGAGCGGAAGGCCTCAACAAGCTGGGTAGGAAGGCGCGACACAAAGCCAACGGTGTCTGAAAGCGTGTAGGCACGCCCATCCTCTGTTTGCGTACGACGGACCGTCGGGTCAAGGGTTGCAAAGAGAGCATCTTCAACCAAGACATCCGCGCCCGTCAGGGCATTAAGAAGCGTGGATTTTCCAGCATTCGTGTACCCGGCGATGGCAACGGAAGGAATGGTTGAACGCGAGCGATTCGCGCGCTGCGCTTGGCGCGCCGGTTCCATTCGGCGAATCTGCTCGCGCAGTTTTGCCATGCGGTTTCGAATGCGGCGTCGGTCCAGCTCAATTTTCGTTTCGCCTGGACCTCGCGAACCAATACCTTCACCCGAGGCGACGCGGCCGCCGGCCTGACGCGACATCGAATCACCCCACCCGCGAAGACGGGGAAGGAGGTATTCCAACTGTGCCAATTCGACTTGAGCTTTACCTTCTCGCGATTTGGCGTGCTGAGCGAAGATGTCCAAAATCAACGCAGTTCGGTCAACAACCTTGATCTTGACAACGTCTTCTAAGCCGCGCCTTTGGGAAGGGGCAAGATCACCATCAACAATGATTGTGTCTGCACCATCAGCAGCAACGAGCTCGGCTAATTCACGAGCTTTACCAGACCCCAAATAAGTTGCGGGATCGGGATGCGAGCGTTTCTGAATCACGCCGTCGAGGACTTGAGAACCGGCTGTTTCAGCAAGCGCTGCCAGCTCACGCAAAGAGTTCTCTGCTTCTTCTTCAGTTCCAGTGGTACGCAGCCCTACAAGTACGACCTTTTCAAGACGGACCTGCCGGTACTCGACTTCAGAGATTTCTTCAAGGTCGTTCGAGAGTCCTTGGATACGACGGGTTCCCGCACGTGCCTCTCGTTCAAGTTCACCTGCCTGCGCGTGGTGGTCTTGTCCTTGAGTTGATTCCAGGGCGGTTCCTGTGCGCGCCAGGATACGCGCGACAACACCTTTTGCCCGCTCAGTGGAATCTTCGGTCATTCAGTATCTCCAAGATGGTGAAAGTTCGTGTGGGATCCGCTTTTTATTTTCCCATGTTTGGACTATCTATGGGCGCGCCTGTGGAGAAAAAGAAGAGAGTTTCTCGCCGGGCGTAGCACTTCTCAAGTACCCTTGAAGCGTGGATGAACAGTACTTCACCGATTCTGAGCCTGCTTCAGCTGATGAGCTTCACCTGATTCGCGATCGAGTTCGCGGCTTCGATCTGGAAATGTGGGTGAGCGACCGAGTCTTTTCTGGTTCGCGTATTGATTTGGGGACCCGCCAGCTTCTTGCCGAGGCCCCTGCCCTCCCCGAGCGCGGTAACTTTCTTGATGTGGGCTGTGGCTGGGGTCCTTTAGCCGTCACCATGGGCTTGGAGTCCCCCGAAGCAACCGTTTGGGCCGTTGACGTCAATTCGCGTGCGCTTGACCTGACCGCGCGCAATGCTTCCTTGAACGAGGCCGAGAACGTCCATACTCTGCATGCCGAAGAGGCACCTGAGAAGCTCCGCTCCCAGGGAATCACCTTTGATGTGATCTGGTCTAATCCGCCTATCCGCATTGGAAAGAACGCTCTTCATGAGCTGCTGAAGACGTGGCTTTCCATGCTGAGCGCCAGCGGTGTTACCTACCTGGTTGTCCAGAAAAATCTTGGCGCCGACTCATTAACGCAGTGGCTGCGCCAGCAGGGTTTTACCGCAGAAAAGATCGCTTCTAAAAAGGGCTATCGGATTATTGAGGTTCGTGCAGATTCCTGAATCTGAATTCCGGTAAATACGGGATTGTTTTTGGCATGAATGAGTGGTGGGAGGAAACCCTGGGTTTCCTCCCACCACTCATTTTCAGATCAATGTTCCGCTACTTCTTTTTCTTGTGGAAGCGCGGGCTTGTGCCCAGATGAATAGGAAGCGCGCTCACAGAGCCGTCAGGCATAGCATACAAATCATCAAGCCCACGGTAGGTGTAGTTCGGTTCTTCATTTCTCATTTCCAAAGGGCTCGCGAGACCGTCGCCATAATCCGCAACTTCTTGAGGAAGAGGGACCGAGCCACCTTGACCAGAGCCAAAGTTTGATCCGGTAGACCCTTTAGTGCCCTTCCCCAATTTCGTCTTATCTGGAAGTGGATTCTCATCTGGGAATTGAGAGGGATCGGTGCTGAGCAATGCCTCAAGATTCGTTGGCCCGAATCCTGTTCGTTCGTTCCAAGAGTTCCCAGAATTTGCGCCAGTTCGGACCAGAAGCTGAAGAAGCTGATTTCCGGTAGCCTGCGGCCATTTCTCACGCGCCAAAGCAAGAAAACCCGTAGTAATGGCTGAAGCACAGCTCGAGCAGTCCATTTTTTCGACATTCTTGTCTGGATATACCCGCACATTCACATTTGCACCAAGAGATGCCGTAACCACCTGTCCCCAAGAAGAACGCGCCGTAAGCTGCCCATCGGGCGCAATGCCCGAAACACCAACAACACCGGACAACGCTGAATATGAATAATCTGTTGCATCCTGCGGTTCATCACCAACGCTCGCAACGATTGGAACCCCACTTGCCATCGCGTGAGCGACAGCCCATTTATTAAGGTCTTGACGGCCTTTGAGCAGGATTCGCTTTTGTTCGAGGTCGAAAATTGACAGATCTTCCTCTACCCCCTCATCACCATAAGGAGAAGAGATCACAATCAACTGCGCACCATCATCAATCGCCTGGTGAATGAGATTGCGAAGCGGAAACTTCGGATTTCCTTCGGAGTCTTCGCATTCACCCGAAGCGTCGTAACGAGATCCTGCAAGACCGTAGGTCATCAGAGTTGCCCCAGGGGCAACGCCGTATGACTGCGATACCAAGACCGATGCCATGGCAGTTGGACGTGTCAGTGTTTGCGCAACAGGATCAAATTTGCACGGGCTTTGGTCAATAATTGATGCCCCGGCAAGTTCAGGAGCAGAGGTATCGACCAAGCCACCAATAAGTGCGATCTTAACTCCCTTACCGGTGATGCCTTTCGCTTTCACTTGGTCTAGGTGATAGTAAGAAACATAATCTTGTCCGGTGATGGAATCATCTGCCACTGCGTCGCGCAGCGGGACAAACGCACCGGCAGCGATCAAAGCACATGCACTTCCTGCGCCGATAAGTGCCCGCACTAGCTTGCGATGTGAAAAAAGCATCGATTTCATTTCGCTTCTCCCCTGACCTTTCACTTCGCAACCTGGAAACGACGAACCAGGGGTGCTCCATTCACCTGCGCTTCGTCATCAATTGTCAGAGTCCAGACGTATTCTGCCCCGCCATAGCCTTTTTCAACCTCGACGGTCCACTCTGAGTAGTATTCGCAACCCTGATCCACGCAGAGTTCGTAGCCGTCTTCGCCCAAGCGCCAATAGTCTGCGGCTGACATGTACAGGTAGGCTTCATCCTTCTTACCGGCTTCGACCGTACCGTCGGTTTTAAGCTCGTAGGTGTGCTTATCGGTGATCGCCGGTTCCTTCATCAAGAGTTTGGTTCCGATCATCTTGTTTAAGGCCACTGCCTGTTGTCCGATTTCTGCGCGTTCAGAAGCAGAAGATGCCGCTTCCATCCTGGAAATCAAGGTATTCTTCTGCCCCTCAGGGATATTCTTCATCGCTCGAATATCATCACTGCTCACATTCGATGTTCCCAATAAGGAGCATCCGGCAAGGCTTCCCCCAAGAAAAAGTGCACACAGTGCCGCGACGATACGGCACCCCCTGTTCACAGACATCTCGACTCTCTTTCTTCTTGAACAGAAAACAGAATACGGTAGCCTAAGGAGCAATCTCAAATGTCTCTAGTGAAGTGCTGACAACACAAGCTCACGGGCAGTCTGTAACGCGGCCTCGGCACTGGTGGTGGCGCCCTCACCGCCACGATCAATCCACACGATTCTCGGGTCGCGGCGCAACCACTTAACCTGCCTGCGAGCCAACTGGCGCGTTGCCAAGGCAACAGAATCAATGGCCTCGGGGATCGTCATTTCACCGTCAATAACAGCAAGGGCCTGCGCATAGCCGGTTGCTTTAGCGGCAGTCTTTGTATATCGAAGCCCCAATCGGTCTAATTCCCGCGTTTCCTCAACGAGCCCCTGGTCAAACATCAAGCGAGTGCGCTGCGCAATGCGTTCGTCAAGCTCATCCATGGGCCAACGAAGCGCAAGCATGACGGCTGGCGCAGCGTACACATACTGCGGCATCGATGAAGAATAGGGTCTCCCCGTGAGCTCAATGACTTCAAGCGCCCGAATAATTCTGCGCGCATTGTTGGCATCGATGCGCTGAGCAGAGACCGGATCTAACTCCTCGAGTCGGCGAAAAAGAGCAGCCGCTCCCCCGGGCTGGCGAGATTCTTCCTCAAGGCGGCTCCGAAGCTTAGGATCTGTCCCAGGAAAGTCAATCTGATCCAAAAGCGCCCGCTGGTAAAGCCCCGAACCGCCAGCGACAACTGCAAGATTCGAACGAGCATGAATCTGCGCGATATCAGCGCGCGCGTACCGCTGGTAGGAAGCGACAGAGGCCTCGTCGCTAATCTCCAAGACATCAATTTGATGATGAGGAATTCCACGGCGCTCCTCGAGGGGAGTTTTCGCCGTACCGATATCCATTCCACGGTAAAGCTGAAGCGCATCTGCAGAAACCAGCTCCCCAGCGTGCGCCCCCATATCCGCGGGCAGACTCTGCGCAAGGTCTAAAGCAAGATCACTTTTTCCCGAGGCCGTGGGCCCCACCACCGCAACGATCAGTTGTGATGGCTGAGCTAGAGAGGGCAATGCGGTATCAGGCATTTCCATTCGGGGCCCCGATACGGATGCGAGGCATACCAAGGGGGATCTTCGAATCTTCTTCGTGCGCTTGACGCTTTTGCCAAGCATCTCCCGCACGGGTCCGACGAAGTTCAAAAAGACCGCCATCTTCCAATGCTGAATCAGCAATGAGGTGGTGAGGTGCGCCGTGCGTTACGCGGGCGCGCAGCATGTCACCGGGACGCGGACGATCTGCTTCGCTCATCCCCAGAGGAAGGGCAACATGAACCAGACGGTTATCACGAGCGCGCCCCGAAATACGGTGGGTTGCACCGTCTTTACGACCTTCCCCTGCCGCAACAAGCACCTCAACTTCATTCCCAACAAGTGCTGCATTGTCCTCGGCACAAATGCGTTCCTGCAGAGCTAAGAGGCGCTTGTAGCGTTCAAGAGCAACATCCTGTGGCACCTGGTCCTCTCGGTCAGCAGCCGGGGTACCGGGACGCGGAGAGTAGAGGAAAGTGAAGGCAGAACTGAAGCGAGCTTCTTCAACAACTTCAAGCGTCTGTTGGAAGTCTTCTTCGGTCTCTCCCGGGAATCCGACGATAATGTCCGTGGTAATTGCTGCGTCGGGAATTGCACCGCGAACTCGCGAAAGAATTCCCATGAAACGATCACGGCGGTAGGAGCGGCGCATTTGACGCAGGACCGCGTCCGAACCCGACTGAAGCGGCATGTGCAAAGAGGGCATGACAGTTGGAGTCTCGGCCATTGCCTCAATCACGTCATCAGTAAAGGCCGCCGGGTGTGGGCTGGTGAAACGAACTCGTTCCAAACCGTCAATCTTGCCTACGGCTCGTAGAAGATCAGCGAAAGCACCGCGCTGACCGAAGCTTACGCCGTAAGAGTTAACGTTCTGTCCCAGAAGGGTAATTTCAATGGCACCTTCATCAACGACAGCTTGCACTTCTTCAAGAATTTCACCGGGACGGCGATCACGTTCTTTTCCGCGAAGGTGCGGAACGATGCAGAAGGTGCAGGTGTTATTACAGCCAACTGAGATTGAGACCCACGCTGCGTATGCACTTTCACGGTGAGTGGGAAGTGTTGAAGGAAAAACCTTCAGAGATTCTTCGATTTCAACAGCCGCTTCGCGATTGTGCTCTGCACGGCGAAGAAGCGCGGGAAGGACATCAATATTGTGAGTACCAAAAACTGCATCGACCCAGGGTGCTTTTTCGATGATCCCGTCACGCATCTGTTGGGCAAGACAACCGCCCACTGCGATCTGCATTCCTGGGCGTTCACGCTTCACTGCCGCGAGCTGCCCGAGGTTTCCAAATAGACGCGTCGCGGCATTCTCACGAACAGAGCAGGTGTTGATAACAATGACATCTGCACCCATGTCTCCAGCGTCAGTTGCGCGCGCTGCTGCAGCAGGAACGCGATCGACAGGGACCAAGCCCGCCTTCTCTAAGAGACCCGAAATACGTTCGGAATCGTGCTCATTCATCTGGCACCCAAGGGTGCGCACCGCGTAGGTTCGCGGGAAGTCCATCATTTCAACACTCATCGTCGTTGAATTCTAGCGCGTGTGGATATTTGGTGTCGCTTTTAGTACTTCCCTGAACAGCTCAAGTGCAGCGATCACAGCGCCCTGTCGCACCTGGTCACGGTCTCCACTTAGATCAAGTCGCTGTACCCGCGAACCACCTTCCCACGCGCAACCCACATAGACCGTTCCAGCGGGATGCCCATCAGCAGGTCCCGGACCTGCAACACCAGTCGTTGACAATCCGAAATCCGCCCCCATGAGTGCTCGAACTCCGTATGCCATTTGTCGAGCAACTTCATCATCAACGGGCCCCGTCTGTGCAAGGCGTTGATCGCTCACCTTCAAAACCGAATGCTTCGTGTCTGTCGCGTAGGTGCACACTCCCCCACGCACAGCGCTTGAGGCACCCGGTACATGAACAAAGGCAGCGCACAAAAGACCACCGGTTAAGGACTCTGCGACGGCAACGGTGAGGCCTGCACCGCTTAAGTCGGTAATCAGTTCCTGACAGATAGCGTCTTCAGTACTCATCATCCCCACCTTCGATGATTGCATCAAGCACACGTATACAAACCTGAGGAGGATATCCCTTGCGCCCAAGCATCGAGAAAATACGTCGACGCGCAACTTGATCATCACAATTCGGCATCGAACGCATCTTCTTCTGAGCGAGGTTTAAAGCCCGCTCAAATTGTTCATCGACACCGATTTCTGAGAGCACAGTATCGATAATCTCCGGGGAGATCCCCTTCCGATGAAGATCGATGCGAAGTGCAGAACCCGTTTTTCCACCCGCCTCAAAACGTCCCCGAGAAAAGGCGCGCGCAAAGGCAAGGTCATCTACCAACCCCAATTGAGTGAGGCGCTCGATAACAGAGTCAGCCACTTCAGAAGAAAAGCCGCGACTGGTTATTGCGGTTTCTAATTCGCTTCGTGAACGGGCACGAACGTCGAGCTGTCGAAGGGCTACCTCACGCGCAGCCTCGAATGCGGCTTGTCCTTCCAGACCAGCATTGCGCTGGCGCATAAGAGCCTGGCGTTCTGCCGGGCTCTTAGTGCGCGTGCGCGGACGAACATCCTCTTCTGATGTGGTCTCTGGGTCGTAATAGCGGACCATTAACTAGAAGCCAGCATCCTCAAGCGAGTCATCGACATCTGACGCCGTCGGCTCTGTCAGTTCGCCATCTTGCACACCGATTCCCAAAGAAACCAAGATTTTCTGTTCAATTTCATTGGCCAATTCAGGATTATCCGAGAGGAACTGGCGGACATTTTCCTTGCCCTGCCCGAGCTGATCATCACCATAGGTAAACCAAGAGCCAGACTTACGGATGATGCCGGTTTCCACGCCCATGTCGATAATCGAGCCTTCGCGGGAGATGCCCTTACCGTAGACGATGTCGAACTCAGCCTGCTTGAAAGGCGGAGCCATCTTGTTCTTGACGATCTTTGCACGGGTGCGGTTACCGACGGGAGCTCCAGCTTCCTTCAGGGTTTCAATTCGGCGAACATCAATACGGACGGAGGCGTAGAACTTCAGAGCCTTACCACCGGTCGTGGTTTCGGGATTGCCGAAGAAGACACCGATCTTTTCACGAAGCTGGTTAATGAAGATTGCGGTTGTTCCGGTCGCCGAGAGAGCACCGGTGATTTTACGCAGGGCCTGACTCATCAAACGGGCTTGCAGACCGACATGAGAGTCGCCCATTTCGCCTTCGATTTCAGCCTTGGGCACAAGCGCAGCAACGGAGTCAATGACGATGATGTCAATGCCGCCCGAACGAATCAGCATGTCGGCAATTTCCAGTGCTTGCTCACCGGTATCAGGTTGAGAGACCAGGAGGTTATCCGTATCAACGCCCAGAGCGCGCGCATAGACGGGATCAAGTGCGTGTTCCGCGTCGATGAATGCAGCGTTTCCGCCTGCTTTTTGCGCGCTGGCAACTGCGTGAAGCGCAACGGTCGTCTTACCGGAGGACTCAGGGCCGTAGATTTCAATGACGCGCCCACGGGGCAGACCGCCAATTCCTAGAGCAACGTCGAGAGCCAGAGAACCAGTGGGGATCACCTGCACCGGGGGACGCGAATCATCTCCCAGTCGCATGACAGAGCCCTTACCAAACTGCTTATCGATCTGTGAGAGCGCGAGCTCCAAAGCCTTATTTCGGTCCCCATTCGCTGAGGAAGAGGAACCCTTACGAGCTACTGCCATGGCGATACCTTTCGTCGAAGCCTCTCCGGCCACTGTTCATCTGGTCTATGCAGCAGATCCCCTCTCCGGGGACTACTCAGTGAAGATATGCTCGACCACAGGCATTTGCGAGCAGTTTTCCGTATCTGTGGAAAAACTGTTCACACTTCACTTCTTCCACAGAATAAATGGAACAAATGTTCGATGCATGTCGACACGCCATTAGGGGCGCTTCGAACGGCGAATCTTCTCACGCTCTTTCGCATCAAGACGATGAACCCAGCGCACGGCCTCGTCTGCATCACTTTCACGAAGCAACTCAGACCAGACCATATCCGGCGAAACTCCCCTATCAAGGGCCTCCACACAGGTTCCCCGCAGTGAGGGTAAATACAAGTCAGCCGTCAATGAGCGCCCAAGGGTAGCCCCATAGACGTCATCGACGGCATCCCAAAATTCAGAAAGAGTCACGAGATCAGGGTCACCGGGACCAGATTCTCAGGAACGGTGTCCGGAACAACAGTTCCATCTAGGACAGCCATACGCTCAGAAACCTCACGCAGGATGTACCACAGCGGCACTCCAAGGGCCTCGCTAATCGCATCAAGAAGTTCAGACGACGCTTCCTTCTGTCCACGCTCAACCTCGGAAAGATAACCCAAGGAGACCTGAGCCTCGGAAGAAACTTCTCGCAAAGTACGCCCCTGCTTACGGCGAATCTCACGCAGAACATCGCCAATTTCAGTACGCAGCAAGGGAGCGGCTGCACGATCATGGGCGGGGCGATTCATAGCTTGACGATAACCCGCCGCCAATGCCTTCTGCATGGCCAGTTCATTCAGTGGACGCACAGAACTCGGGATATTGTTCTTCTGCTTCTTCATCATGTTTTTCCTAACGTCTGAACGACCCTGCCTATTCCCACAATACACGAGGGATTTAAAAGTTGCGTCTAAGTCGCTCAACTTTGCACTCAAGGTGCAACTGTAATTACGCCTCGTTCTGAGGCTCAGGATTACGAACCTCACGGGCAAGAATGAGGCCCTCACGCACATACGCAATGCCCGACCAGAGAGTCGCAGCAAGCGCAGCACCCGCAACGCACAAAGCCGACATTAGGGCAACTGACGCCCACCCGCGATTGGCGGCATCGAGGAAGTAAAAATAACTCCACGGGATCAAGAGAAGGAAAATAGCCAAGACCTGAAGAACGGTCTTTATTTTTCCGGACTGCGAGGCCGAAACCACAATCCCCCGCCGCAGGAAGAATGCGCGCATAACGGTGATTCCCAATTCACGGATTGCCACAAGGATTGTGAACCACCACGGGAGAACACCCTGAATGCTCAGCGTAATGAATGCGCTGAGGGTGAGAGCCTTATCTGCAAGAGGATCGACGACACGACCGAAGTCGGTGACTAAACCGTAGGCGCGCGCAATTTTTCCGTCGAGCTGATCGGTTGCAGCGGCGACGCAAAACACCAGCAAAGCCCACCACTGTGCACTCCACGTGTCCACAAACATTAAGTAGATAAATACGGGGACTAGAAGCAGGCGAAAAAGCGTCAGCGCATTGGGCACATTGATCGTAGAGACCTTCGTATAGCGTTCAACACGCGACACGTGAGCAGCCACGACTTGCCCCTTTGCTTCTTAGCGCCCGGTCAACTGCCAGGCGTCTTCATTCTCTTCAGGCTCTTCATCGACCCAGTCGGTCCGACCACCAAAATCATGTCCGGAGTAAGGATCCGAGGAAGCGGTATCTTCATCGTACCCGTTTGAGGGAGCCTTAGACGACTGGTCAGCAAAATTCGGCGAAGAAACTTCCTGTTGCTGAGTAGCTGCAGGGGCGGGTTCAGGTGCACTCTCTCCCCTGAGCATGGCCAAAATTTCAGGGAGTTGTTCGGGAGCTACCAACACCTGGCGCGCCTTCGAGCCCTCAGAAGGACCAACAATCTCACGCGATTCCAAGAGATCCATCAGGCGCCCTGCTCGCGCAAAGCCAACACGAAGCTTTCGCTGCAGCATTGAGGTCGAACCCAGCTGAGTTGAAATAACCAGCTCAGCTGCTGCCAAGAGATCATCAAGATCGTCACCGATATCCTCGGCAACCTTCGCGGTCTTCGCGGGGGCAAGAACATCAGGACGGTACTGTGCCTGCATCTGTTCTTTGACGTGAGAAACAATCGAATGAATTTCAGACTCAGTAACCCAAGCACCCTGAACACGCATCGGCTTACTTGCGCCAGAAGGAAGGTACAAAGCATCACCTTGACCAATGAGCTTCTCAGCACCGGGCTGATCCAAGATCACTCGAGAGTCAGCCAAAGATGATGTCGCGAATGCCAAACGCGAAGGAATATTCGCTTTGATCAAGCCGGTGACGACATCAACCGAAGGACGCTGGGTTGCAAGGACGAGGTGAATACCAGCTGCGCGCGCAAGCTGGGTAATACGCTGAACCGAAGCTTCGACATCTCGCGGGGCAACCATCATCAGGTCCGCGAGCTCATCGACAACGACCAGCAGGTAGGGGTAGGGCCGCAATTCACGATTAAGACCCGGAAGAGCCTTCACTTGGCCCGCAGACACAGCCTTGTTGAAATCATCAACATGCTTAAATCCGTATGTCGCAAGATCGTCGTAGCGCGCATCCATCTCCTTCACGACCCACTCAAGCGCTTCAGCGGCCTTCTTTGGATCGGTGATAATCGGGGAAATCAGGTGCGGAATACCTTCGTAGATCGTCAATTCGACTCGTTTAGGATCGACCAGGATCATACGAACCTGCGAAGGTGTCGCACGCATCATGATCGAGGTAATCATCGAATTCACGAATGAGGACTTACCGGAACCAGTTTGACCAGCAACCAGTAGGTGCGGAGTCTTCGCCAGATTGGTAACGACGTAGCCACCTTCAACATCCTTACCAACACCGACAACCAGGGGATGCTGGTTACGTTGAGCGGCACCAGAGCGAAGAACGTCTCCCAGCGCGACAGTTTCTCGGTCAGAGTTTGGAATCTCAATACCGATTGCCGATTTCCCCGGAATCGGTGCAAGAATTCGCACGTCTGCCGAGGCCACGGCGTAGGCAATATTCTTTGAAAGGTTTGTCAGGCGATCAACCTTCACGCCCGGCCCCAAGGTCACTTCGTAACGTGTCACTGTTGGGCCGCGGGAGAAGCCGGTCACCTGTGCATCAACATTGAATTCCGCGAACACTTGACGCAATGCCTGCACGACTTGGTCATTGACCGCCGAGCGAGTCTTATGGGGCGCACCGCGCACAAGAAGTTCGCTTGAAGGAAGCGTGTAGGACAGGTTCTCATCCAATTCCGCTTGGAATCCACCTGCAGGCTCTTCAGTATGCGCAGGAGGTTCGAGGTCGGCCTGGTCTTCGATATTTTCAGTGACCGAAAGAGCGGGGACCTGCATTGCCTCCGTTGGCGCGTCCATCGCCGAGGCGGCTGGCTGTCCCCCGGACACTTGGGGTGCCGAGGCCGGCATCACCCGAGTACGCTGCGTATCCACCCGGGAAGGAAGATCTTCTTGGGGCTCGGATTCCACTGCGCGGCGGAAGTGTTCATCGCCGTCATAGGAATCCAAGAAAGGATCATCACCAGCAGCAAGGGAGCGACGCGCCTCTTCACGCGCTCGCGCTGCCGGATCGCTTTCCTCTGGCCTCGTCCGCTTAGCAAGACGGTCAACACATTCACGGACCAAGGTCGGGACCTGCGCAACCTGCGTACGCGTCCCCAAAAGGATCGAGTAGAGGAAAAGAAGAATCAAGAGCGCCGCCGCACCCCACGAGGACAGCATAAGAACCAGAGGCCGAGCAATAAACCAACCGAGGATTCCACCCGCATGCTCGATCGAGAGAGCAGAGTCAAAAGCGGGGTTTCCTTTGCTGACATGAACAAGACCGGTCAAAGAAAGGACAACGCCAAGGCTACCTGCGACGCGGTGAGGTAAGGCTGAATTTCCTGAGCGGACACGCACTAACTCAACAGAGAAGGCGACCAAAATAATCGGCAAAACAACGGAGAAAATCCCAACAAAGCCCGCTGCACACAGGTGAATAAAATCCCCCGCTTGCCCCGAAATACCAAACCACTCACGCAGGGCGACCAGAACAGCAACCGCTACGACAATGAAAGCAAGTGCATCGCGTTTCACCTGAGCATCGGTCGCGCGCCATGCTCGAATCATCGCAAGAACGCCGCGTCCGATCCCAGAAAATACGCGCGCGAGAAGCCCCGGGGTCGCAGTGGACTTCCCGGCTCGTGAAGAAGATTTCGAAGATGCTGAAGATGGGGATTTTCGTGCCATGGTAGGAAAAACGCTACCGCCGCATGCCCGCGAAAAGGATTAGGCACGCCGCGAAAGCTCCTTCCGACTGCGTCACACACGCCCGTTCTTCATAACTTCTCGGATCTGCTCCCAGCTTGGAACAGGAAGAGCCGACTCGTGAGAAATCGTGATTGCAGCCGCCGCATTCGCCATTCGCGCTGCTTCAACAAAGTCATGCCCCAGCAGAAGTGCCGCACACATAGTCGCGATGTGAGTATCCCCCACCCCGGCGGTATCGACCGTCGTAGATTCGTATGCGGGGATCGAAATTTTGGGTTCGTCGGCATGAAGCTGCAGTTCACAGCCCATGACTCCCAAACGACGAACGAAAACCGCGTCCGGACGCATAACTCCGCGAACTCCAGTTCCCTGCTCATAGGGAGCAAGAATGTCAGACAGGGTCGCGGCCTCGCGAATATTCATTGAGACAACGTCCGCACGCCCCAGCAATCGCGGCCAGACCGATACCGGGACCTGAGCGACGGCAGGTGAAACGGAAACGACCAGAGTGACACCTTCGGGAAGGTTCTCGGCCCATCCAGTGAGGATTTCTGCACTTGCTGGATTCGCAAGATCCGAACCTGATACATGCACCAGATCCCCTTCATGGATCTCCAAGGCATCCAAGGCTTCACGCGAAGGTTCTGATTCCACCCCCGTCGTCACGATCGAGGTCATCGAACCATCCGCTTCGACCAGCTGAATCGCAACGCCAATATCGCCAACGAGTTCGGGAAGAAGAACTTTCACTCCTGCTTCATGAAGGAGCTGACGAACCATATACGAATTGGGACCGGTCCCCAGAGGCGAAGCGGTCGCGGTATAGACACCAAGCTTTGATACAGCAGACAAAGCAGTGAAACCACCCGCTGGAAGCGAGGTTGCTGCAGCTGCGTGAACGGAGCCTCCCCGTTCTGGCAGCTGATAAATACGCATGGGAAGAGAAAGTACAATCGAATAGGTCGAGATAAAACGCCCGGTCATGCTTCTACCGTACCTTACGCTCGTGTCTGTATCGGCGTACTCAAGTCCCGCCCGCTACTGCAGAACGACAACCGGAACAATCATGGGGCGTCGACGCAAATGACGACCAACCCAGCGACCGATGACGCGACGCATCGCCTGCTGAAGGACGTGTGCATCCACATTTCCTCCGGAAGCGGCCTCTTCGAGGGCTGCGGTGACGTCGGGAAGAATCTCGTCAAAAACTGAGGAATCTTCAGCCATTCCAATTGCGCGAATTGTCGGTGGTGCAAGAACCATCCCCGACTCGCCCTCAACAACCGCGTAAACGCTCACAAAGCCTTCGGATCCAAGTGTCCGTCGCGTAGCCAATTCATCTTCGGAGATCTCTCCGATCGAGGAACCGTCAACGTAAATGTACTCACACGGAACCGCACCGACGACTCTGGCATGTCCATCTTCGAGATCAACGACAACGCCATCTTCAGCAAGAACAACGTCTTCCGGCTTCACGCCGGTAAGTACTGCCAATTGACCATTGGCAACCAAGTGGCGAATCTCCCCGTGGATCGGCATCACGTTCTTCGGCTGAACGATGTTGTAGCAGTAGATCAGTTCTCCCGAGGCCGCATGGCCGGAAACGTGAACCTTAGCATTCGCCTGGTGAACAACCTTTGCACCCAAACGCGTAAGGTCGTTAATGACGCGGTACACCGAATTCTCATTACCCGGAATCAAGGAAGACGCGAAAATCACCGTATCTCCAGGTTCAATACTGACAAAGCGATGCGATCCCTGCGAAATTCGAGAAAGGGCGGCCATCGGCTCTCCTTGAGACCCCGTTGCCATGTACACCCTCTGATTGGGAGGAAGCAGAGAAATCTCATTGGAATCAACAATGAGCCCCTCAGGAATTGTGAGGTACCCCTTCTCCTGAGCAATACGCATATTCCGTTCCATTGAGCGGCCAACCAAGGCAACACTGCGACCATGATGTGCAGCAGCGTTGATAACCTGCTGGACACGGTGAACATGCGAAGCAAAAGAAGCGACAATGATCTGACCTGTTGCCTCGGCAAAAACTTGATCCAAGACCGGGCCGATCTCGCGTTCTGGAGTAACGAAGCCGGGCACCTCGGCATTCGTTGAGTCCACCATGAACAAGTCCACGCCTTCTTCACCAAAACGCGCGAAGGAACGAAGATCTGTCAAGCGGTGGTCAAGAGGCAGCTGGTCCATCTTGAAGTCGCCAGTGATCAGGACTTTACCCGCGGGGGTACGAACGAAAACAGCAAGCGCATCTGGAATCGAGTGGGTGACCGCAACGAACTCGCAATCGAAGGGACCAATTGCTTGACGGTCTCCTTCTTCTACAACATGAAGATTTTCGGCAGAAAGTCGGTGCTCACGAAGCTTGGGCTCAACAAAAGCTAAAGTCAGGTCGGAACCATAGATCGGAATATCTTCGCGGAGTTTGAGCAGATACGGGACCGCGCCGATGTGGTCTTCATGCCCATGAGTCAAAACCATGCCGACGATGTCGTCAAGACGGTCTTCAATCCACGAAAAATCGGGCAGAATCAGGTCGACTCCAGGCTGAGACTCTTCAGGGAAAAGAACGCCGCAGTCGACAACCAGGAGTTTGTCACCAAACTCCAAAACATTCATATTGCGGCCGACCTCGCCCAGGCCACCCAGGGGGACAATCCTGAGATTCCCCTTCTTCAGAGGCGCAGGTTCAGGAAGGTTGTCGTAAAGAGGCATCATGCAATAAGTGTGCCACGTCTAGCCTTCAGAGGCCTGATGTGACCGCTTTAAGAACGCAATGCCCACCACAGGTGTTCATCCCGAGCCGCGGGAATTTCCGGGTCGAAAACAAAGCTACGACGCATCCCCGCAGGAGAAAATCCGCATCCTTGGATGAAGCGAATAGTCAGCGTATCTTCTGGCGCAACCCACAAGCGCATCGAGTCCGGATGGAGGGTATCCACAAGAGCTGCTAGCAGTCGCGATGCATGTCCGATACGCCTAAAACTACGGTGCACGTAAAGGCTGCTGATCTCTTGCCCCGCTGGAATGACTCGCCCTGACGGCTGTTCAAGTTCCAGAGCTGGGGCATGCGAGTACGCGATAAAACCAACGGGAGTCTGTTCTTCAAGAGCAACCAAGGTCTGCCCCTGCGCTGGTCTGTTTCCAGCAAGAGTTTCTTCCCACATCTGACGTGTTTGCGTCAGAACCTGCGCACGCAGTGGATGGGCCGCAGGTAGCGAACATGCGTTAAAGACTTCAGTGAAAAATTCTTGGGCCATTGCAGCAATGGCAGCGGCATCACTGGAAGTTGCTGGGCGAACACTTCGTTTGGTCACGCACGATCCTCCGGCACCACTTCAGCAGTGAAGACGCATCGCTGTACAAGTTCCTCGGCAAGAGCGCGAACATCTTCAGCTTGGACCGCCTCGATTCGGGCAAGCGCGGCATCAACAGTAAAGTAACGGCCGCTCAGCTCAGCGCGTCCCAAGCGTGACATGCGGGAGAGCGTATCTTCCAACCCGAGTGCCATCCCACCACCTAGCTGACCGCGAACCCGAGCAAGCTCGTCTTCACGCGGACCAGTTGCCGCCAGTTTTTCAAGCTCTGCCTGCATGAGCTTTTCGACCTCGGAAGCTCGTTCCGGTGCTGTCCCGGCATACATTCCCCAGGCTCCCGTATCCGAATACGGGGAATCGAAGGCATATGTCGTATAGGCCAGACCACGCTTCTCGCGGATCTCTTGGAAGAGTCGCGAAGACATTGATCCGCCCAGAATAGAAAGCAAAACCGACATTACCGGACGTCGATCGTCACCGGCACGCATCGACAGACCACCAACAATGACATGCGATTGTTCAATATGGCGGTAGCGCGTTGAGCGCACTGGTTCACAGTCTGACGACTGCGATCCCTGCGTCGAACGCCTCGGACGCGGAGGGCGCTGCTCCTCTAATTCTTTTTCCCACGTAGGACGCAAGGAGCGCTGCACTTGCTCGACAAGTTCATCATGGTTGACGTCCCCCGCTGCGGCAATAATCAGCGAGGAGGGCGCGTAAACCCGGCGATAGTAGTCCCAGACGTGGTCGCGTTCAACGGCCCGAATCGTTTGGGCGCTTCCACCAACCGGACGTCCCAAAGAGTTATCGCCAAACACGGCCAATTGGAAAGCCTCGTGGACGACCTCGAGAGGATTGTCTTCTGACATCGCGAGCTCATCGAGGATGACCCCGCGTTCGATCTCAAACTCTTCTGGATCGATAAGGGAGGCAGAAATCATGTCTCCCAATACTTCAACGGCCATTGGTGCGTCTTCGCTCAGTACGCGCGCCCAATAGTTTGTGTGTTCTTTTCCGGTTTCCGCATTGGACTCACCGCCAACCGCATCAAATGCTTCGGCGATATCAAAGGCACTTCTGTGCGCGGTCCCTTTAAAGAGGAGGTGTTCAAGGAAGTGGGTCGATCCGGCACTCACCTCATCCTCGTCGCGCGAACCCGCTCCAACCCACCAGCTCAGTGCCAGTGAACGTGTTGCCGGCACCTTCTGAGTAATGATCCGAAGGCCATTAGGCAGGACACTTCGTTGAACAAGCGCCCCCGAATCCTCCCATTCTTCAACCCCATGCGTTGTTTCCAGTGAAAGCTGGCGGAAACCTTCAGTTGTCATTAATGTGTCTCTTTTTCCGTTGCCGAGGACGTGCTTGCGTGAGTTCCTTCGCCACCCTGAGCGGTGGGGGCAGTCTTGCCTGCAGCGGGGGAAGCCGTACCTGCGGAGGCTGGAGTCTTTGCTGAAGCAGACGTTGCGGCCTCGTCAGAAGAAGTGGAGCTTGTCGAAGAAGACTTCTTCTGAGTCAAAGACGAAGCAATTGGATGCGTCGCCTGATGCAGAGCACGTGCTTCCTCAGCTGTTCGAGGAATTCCACCGGTCAAGCCGACGATGAGGAGAATAAGGCTGACGATCGCTTGAACTGCGAAGAAACACGCCATCCAGCGCAGGCCAACTTCCATTCCCTGGAAGGAGGACACCATAGCCGTCAGATAGCTGAAGACTCCGGCCACAGCGCTGACAAAAAGACTCCACGAATAGAAAACGCGAGCCGAAGTGCAGGTCACTAGTCGCGCGACGGCGGCGACCATACAGGTCGCAAGTGCCGGAGCAGCGACGATGATCAAGGCGCTCAAAGAGACCGAGGCAATTCGACCTGGTTCCGAACGATCAAGAGTTGAGAATGTGCTGACGATCAACCAGGCCAGAATATCGAGAACCAAAAGTACAGCGCAGACAATTGCGTCTGTTAAACGTCGAAGCATCATTCCTCCTCGCTCCAAGTATTCACAGCTTAATATGTGAACTTTGCACCCGCAGTGTGATCGATCCACAGGATGCACGATAACCGGCGTGTTTCCACAAATTCCGCTCCTTGCACTGGAAAGAAGGGCGGTTGCGGCACAGTAAAGGCCACAGGAGAGGAGGCTTTTATGGCCACGAGACCGACGATTTCCGACGTCGCGCGTTTAGCTGGAGTATCCGTAGGAACCGTTTCACACGTCCTCAGAGGAAAGGTACGAGTCAGCGAGAACTTAAGCCAGCGAGTTCACGAGGCAGCTGCGGCATTGGGATATGCTGTCGACCCTTCTGCTCAAGCACTCCGCTTGGGCTATCAAAATATCGTTGGCGTCGGGCTTTTAGGTGCACGCAAAGAAGTGGAACAAGCCGCTTGCGCTTTCCTTCTTCCTTTTGCCAGGGAACTCCGCCAATACGGCATGGAAGCATTGGTCCTCTCCCCCGTTCATTCTCGCGTCAATAACTTGTGCTTGGAAGATTTCACAGAGCTTGTCATGCGCGCGAAACGATGGCACTTGCATTCGCTCCTCATATGTTTCAGCACTGAATTTTCCTCGTGTACATCTATCAACACAGAAGCGTACGTGGCGGGGACGGATACGGATACGGATGAACATCGATTATTTCCGATAGCTCAAAGCACCTCAGCGACTCGGACTCTTCCCATATTCGAGGTTCGCCTAAATGCTCTTGGCACCCGAAAACTCCATGGAGAAGGGAAGACTGCATCACTTGAATGGCGTCCGCTCCGCGTAGGCACTGATTCTGCAGAGGGACATTGCCTCACCCGAGGAAATATCGCTGACTGCATTGCGGCAGTTATGGATTCAAGGGACACAACAAGAATGGTGGGTTGAAAGCAGACGCTTTCAACCCACCATTTCAAACGGAGATGCTCTTAGCCTTCTCGGAACATGATCCCGAAACCGCTCCTGGGATAGTGCCACTTCAGGACACCTTCAGGGGCAATAGCCAAGCAGGTACCGCATTCTAGGCATGCGGCATATTCCACTCCAACGGTCCCGTCCTCTTCTACCGAGTAGACATGTGCTGGGCAGATTCGCTCCAAGAGCTTGCCAGCGCCGGTGGCACGAGCCCGCTCCTGGTCGACCTCGATATGAGATTCTTCCTCGTCAAGGTTGTAAGTGTTACGCGAAAGACGCGCGGGAACACTCTCAATTTTCAATGTGCTCATTGTTCCTCCTGCCTCACAGCGCCTTGATACCGGCCAAGCCGTCACTGATGAGATCACGCAAACGCAGGCCAGAAGCCTTGAACGCATCCATCGCGACCTTCATGATGTGACGACGCGGGCGAAGATCATGGTTGAAAATTCCGTAGAAAACCTCTGCAGCAAGGCGACCGTAGTCCTTGTACATACGAGGACGCTCAAGGAAAGCAGGGGCCTTCGCGTAGGTCTGCATGTCCTGCCCAACGAAGGAAGATTTCAACTCGCTGAGGTAGCGATCCATCGCTGCCTGAGAGAAATCGCCGGATTCAAGGGCAGCATGAACCGCCGTTGAAGCCGCGAGCGCGGAACCCGCAGCAAGATCCATCCCTCGAATGGTCAAACCAGTGTTAAGAGTGAATCCAGCTGCATCACCAATAATCACCAACCCCGGACGGGTGAGATCGTGGGTCACCATCTGAGGCCCATCTTCAATGGTCAGGTGGCAACCGTACTCAAGCAATTCGCCGTCTTCAAGAAGAGGAGCAATTGCCGGATGAGTGAGCAGGTGATCATGGATATCCGAAGAGGACAAGCCCGATGCTTCCAAATCATCAAGACGCATGACAACACCAATAGAGACGGAGTCTTTATTGGTGTACATGAAAGCTCCACCTGCAACGCCCTGCGTCGCATCCCCAACCATGGCGTAGGCTGCACCGCAGTTATCGCGAACATTGAAGCGATCTTCAAGGACCTTCTCGGGAAGAGCGATGACCGACTTTACACCCACTGCAAGGTGTTTCTTCGGCTCTTTAGCGCGGATTCCCGCCTGCTGGGCAATGAAAGAGTTCACCCCATCTGCGGCAACCACAACGTGGGAGCGCAGCTCATCTTCTCCGGCACGAACACCAACAACCTGTCCGTTTTCAATGATGAGGGAGTCAACCTTCACGCCCGGCATCACGGTGACACCGGCTTCCTCGCACTTCTCACTCAGCCACAAATCAAGCTTTGCACGCAACACTGTGACTGCATTGGCGGGCTCCGCAAGACGCTGATCCCAGTAGTCAATGTTGACCGCTGACTTTTCATTGAGCAAGCTGACGATGTTACGCGTGATTCGGCGTTCTACAGGAGCTTCATTTACGAAGTCCGGGAAGACCTGTTCCATTACTCGGCAGTAGAAAACACCACCCGAGAGATTCTTGGAACCGGGTTCCATCGCACGCTCAATGAGAAGGACCTCGTGTCCTTGTCCGGCAAGAGTGTAGGCGGCAACACAACCGGCTACACCTCCACCGATGACGATGACCTCGAAATCAACCTCTACTTCTTCAGACATACTCTTCCTCAGGAAAGCGCTGCGGTGATCGCAGGCAAGACATCATAGAGGTCGCCCACGATTCCGTAGTCTGCAACCTCAAAGATCGGGGCATTGGCATCACTATTGACGGCGACAACGACCTTCGAATCGGACATGCCCGAGGTGTGCTGAACCTGACCGGAAATACCGGCGGCAAGGTACAGATCCGGAGCAACGTGCATGCCGGAAACACCAACATAGCGATCCTTGGACAGCCAAGCGGTACCTTCAGCCAGGGGACGGGAGCAGGCGAGTTCTGCGCCCAGCGCTGCGGCCAGGTCGCGGGCGATCTGCAGATCTTCCTCGGCCTTGAAACCACGACCGGCTGCGACGATACGACGCGCTGCAGCAAGGTTGGCGGGGCCCGAACCAGCGGGCTCCACAGCACTCACGCTTGCCTCGTAGTGTTCTTCCGAGCCGGCCTCGGGCGCAACTTCTGCACCTTCGACGGGGGCTCCACCTTCGAGGATGACAACAGCGCCACCGGGGAAGGAAATGCTTTCCTGGGTCAGGCCACCAAAGCGCGACACCTCGGCCTCGCCAGCGGAAACGCGGAGCGCACCGTTGATGAGGGGAAGGCCAAGGCGCGCGGCGGCAGCGCCGGCAAGGACGCGCTCAACGGAACGGTTCGCGGCGAAGAGGATATCTGCGCCAGCGCCTTCCAACACGGCGTTCACTGCGGGAGCAAAAGCCTCAAGAGGCGCATTGCTTCCACGGCCGATGGCCACAACGCGGTCAACACCAGCGATGCCGGTGGCCTCATCGCCAAGAGCGATGACGGTAACGGGACCGATCGTGCGTGCGGCCTCGACGAGGGACGCAATCTGATTCGATGTCGTAATGATCCATGCGTTAGTCATTGTCCAAGTCCTTTCTCAGAGCACACCAGCGCTACGAAGCGCCTCAACCAGCTTCACAGCAGCGTCGTCACCACTGAGAATTTCCTTCTTACGTTCCTGAGCGACCGGGCGCAGACGGCCGGTGACCTCAACGGAAATCGGCTCGACACCCAGATCTGCAAGAGCAACGGTGTCCATCGGCTTCTTTCCAGCCTGCAGAACATCCTTCATACCGGGAACCTTCACGGTCGCAGCATCTGTCGTCACGGCAACGACGACGGGGCCCTCGACAGCAATCGTTCGGGTGCCAGAGGCGGTAGCCTGCGTGATGGTCCATCCATCCCCATTGGCCTCGACCGCGGAAACCTCCTGGAAGCAGGGCCATCCCAGGTAACCGGCAACCAGAGCAGACATCATCTTGGCGGACTCGTCAATCGAAGAGTCACCCGTCAAGAGGATATTCGCGCCTTCAACCTTGCGAACCAGAGCGGCAAGCGCAGCTGCGACCGCAGTGGCGTTCAGATCACGAACGGCATCATCGGCGACGACCAACGCGCGGTCGAATCCGCGCGAAAGAGCAGCCTTTTTTGCCATTGAGGAGGACACCTGTGCGTCTCCTACGGAAATGCCAACGAGCTCTTCGCCCTTAGCATCTGCGACAGTGCGTGCCACCTGAATGGCAACAGGGTCGTATTCACTCACCGCGGCCTTCGCACGCGACCAGTCAACGACACCATCAGAACCCACGGTTGTATCCTGCGGGTTCGCAGCGTACTTATACGCGACAACGATACTCATCGTGTCCTTCTCTCTTGAGTATTGTTTTCGGATAGATATAGGGAAGACTCCCCAAGTTTTCTCAGCCCCCGAAAAGCGCACGCATTAACCCGCAAGGTGCGAGTAATATGACGCTTACCAGCAGCTATGAAAGAAAGGTGCAAGTCGTGCCGAATCCTCGACAAGACGCGCCCAAAGTTGGTCGGCCGCGCGATGAAGTGGTCGAAACCAAGATCATCGAAAGCGCCCTGACACTCTACGGAGAGGTCGGCTGGGCCGCTTTCAACCTGACTAAGGTCGCCAGCGCTGCCGGAGTGGGCAAATCCAGCATTTACACACGCTGGGAAACCCGCGATGACCTCCTGAAGGACGCCTTCGCGCGATTGGTTCGTTGCCCTGGCCCACGCGGGAATAGCGCGCGGGAAGTTTTGATGAACGAGGCCGAATTCCGCCTTCGCGAGTACCTTGGCCCGAATCGCCGGGCAGTTCGTCGCCTGTTCGTCGAGGCCGGTGAAACGAACGATCCGACGATCGCCCTGATTCACAACCAGATTTTCATTACACCCTTGGGTGCGATTCGCACGCGCTTGTGGGAGTTCAAGAGCGCGGGACAGATTAAGGACACCCTGTCGGTAACCCGCCTGCTCGACGCGGTTGAAGGCTCGGTTCTGATGCGCACTTTCTGCCTGCCCGATGACTACATCGACTGCTTCATGCTGAAGGTTCCGCGTTACCTTGAAGCTTTGATTGACGATCAGCTTCATGGCAATCTCAATTCGTCATTACGCGCAGTATCCTGAGCCACTTCCCGCGGGCAAAGAACGCGTGCCCAGTGCGTAAGCTGCGACTTTTCTGCTGCCAAAGTGGTGGCTGGACCGTGCCCGGGAAGTACGCGAAGATCCTGAGTAACCTCTGCGAGTTTCGCGCAGGATGAGGCCATAAGCGCTCGGTCTCCCCCTGGGAAATCAGTCCGTCCAATCGTTCCGGCAAATAGCATGTCGCCGCTGAACAGGATCGAGTTGGCGCAATCGATCAGGCAGATATGTCCCTGAGTGTGTCCCGGGGTATCGATCACCTCAAGGCGATCGCTCCCCCACTCAATGACATCGCCTTCCTTCAAAGGGCGATCAACGTGATCCACGACGTAGTCGATACCTTCGGCATCGAATCCAGACAGATGCAAGTCGCGCGTTCCAGCAACATCTGCAGCTCCACAGGCGACCCAGCACCCGTGTTGAGCGACAAGTTCATTGACTGCCCCGATGTGGTCGCAATGACAGTGGGTGAGCACGATACCGACGACGTCCAAGTCCTGCGTCCATTGCTGGAGGAAGCTCGCCTGGTCGCCCGGGTCGACAATAATCGTCCCGCCTTCATTCGTTAGCGCGTAGCAATTCGTGCGGTACGCGCTCACAACTACTGAATCAATGCGATACATCGTTTAGCGCCCCTTGAAGTCCGCTGATCCTGTAACGTCCAAGCTCAGTCCCTTGGTTTCAGGGGCCCAAGCGAAGGAAACACCAAATCCAAGAGCCGAAATGAGTGCACCGGCAAGCATGGTTGCCGAGATCCCGTAATCGGCGATAAATGCCGGAAGGACGAACATTGAGTAGACGGTACCAATTCGGCTCAGAGCCATAGCAACACCCATTGCCGAGGCGCGAATGGAAGTTGGGAAGAGCTCGTTGGGGTAGAGCCACTCGAGGTTACCCGGACCGCCAGCAAGAAGTGCGTAGGCGATGAAGCAGATGGAAATCAGAACGATTCCCCCCTGCGGGAAGAAACCAATCAGACCAAGTGCAATCGTCATGCCGAAGAAACACCAGATGATGAGCGGACGACGCCCAACGCGTTCAGCCAAGTACATTGCGGGGAATGTACCGAGCATGAAGAAGGTGCCGATGACAAGTTCGCCAATCAGCGAATTGCGTCCCTCTCCCAGGCCGATGGTACCAACGATTGTCGGGCCATAGGTGTAGAGAGCGAACATCGGAATTGCTTGGCAGAGCCAAATCACACCAACGAAGATCACGCGACGCAGATAAACACCGCTGAAGATCTTCTTAAACTCGGTTTTTTCGGCAATCTCTTGCGCAGGAAGACGGACATTTTCACCGAAGAGTTTCATGACAACGCGATCAGCCTCTTCTTGACGGCCCTTCGATGCCAACCACCTGGGAGATTCGGGGATATCCCAACGTCCGATAAGAATCAGTAATGCCGGAATCGCAGAGGACGCCAGCATCCACCGCCAGCCGTGAGGAGTCTCGTAAAGGGCGTAGCCAACAAGAGCCGCGACATTGGCGCCAAGGTACCATGCAGCAGCGATCATGCCCATCGACATTGCACGATGTTTGCGGGGTGAAAATTCCGCGATCATCGATGTGGCAATCGGATAATCGGCGCCGATTGCCACACCGATGAGGAAGCGCAGAGCCACTAATTGCAGAGGAGACGTAACGACGGCACACAGTACCGACAAAATAACAATGACAATCAGGTCAAGAATGAACATCTTGTGACGACCAATGAGGTCCGTCACCCATCCTCCGACCGCGGCACCTAAGAAAAGACCGACCAAGGCGGCAATTCCCAGCAAGCCCGACATGGAATTACTGATCTCGATATCGGTGCCCAGGCGTGAAAGCGCCACGCCAATAATTCCTAGAACATAGCCTTCAAGGAATGGACCACCACTGGAAAATGCGATGATGCGCCAAAGCACACCCGACATATCCAGATCTTCGAGATCTGTTACTTCCTTTTTCACTGCGTGTATCTCCTCTAACACCTCGATAGCAAAGCTGCGGATCGTCGTGTGATCACACATCTAGGCTTTCAAGGTTACTTCAGCGGTATTCGATAATCCCCCAGTTCAGGTGCGGCTTCGCACCGGTGACATCAGCATCTTCGTCCACCAGCTGGAAACGGAGCTCGCCTTCTCCGACCTTCCACAGCTTCGTCTTCAGAGTGCTACCCGGCAGAACCGGCGAAGTAATGCGGGTCTTGAAACGGGTGATGCGCTCGGGTTCTCCGGGAACGAAAGCATTGATTGCATGACGCATAACAACACCCGCGTAAGAGATCGCGTGAAGAATGGGACGAGGCTCACCGTTCTCAGCTGCATAATCCCAGTCGATGTGCTGCGGGTGGTAGTCGCCCGACAGACGGTAGATCAAGGCCTGGTTCTCAGGAATACGCTCAACAACCTCGACGTCAGCCTCACGCTCTGGCATCTCAACGATGTCCTTGGGAGGCTTAGGTCCACCCCAACCGCCGTCGTAAATCAGGCAGTCCCAAGATTCATTCGTGAAAAGCAAGTTGCCGTCCGAATCGTAGGTGTCGCCAATATGCTGAGCGAGCAGGCCACGACCCTCACCACGGTCATAGAGGCCTTCAAGGCGAACCATAGTCTCCAAGTGATCGCTCATCTTAGTGATCGGCTGGTGGAAACGAATATCGAAGCCCCAGTGCAGGGAGCCCGCATAGTTGTAGCCGTAGTCGATGGTACGAGTGACCTCGGAATCCACGATGAGCATCGCACCAAACATGGGCAGAACCTTGAGCTGAGGATTACGTTCATCGTGCTCGTTGAGGTATTCGAGGCCATCCTTGCCATCGATACCCGCACCGCAGCCAAGAGCAAACAGCTCAAGATCACGGAAAGTGTAGTCACGGACGAAAGGACCGAAGGTCTGTCCGACCATATCCGTATTGATTGCCATGCCTGTTCCTTTCACAGGGTTTTGAGTAATTCTTTATTGACTTTGCCATATTCACCGCGAGGCAGCTCATCAATGATTCGTACCTCGTTGGGAACTTTGAAGGAGGACAGTCGTTGGCGGCAAAACTCCAACACACTGTCAGGGCTCAGCTCCTTACCCGGGTGGAGGGTGAGGAACGCATGAATATCTTGCCCGCGAATGGGGTTGCGAACTCCAACGACCGCTGCATCGCTTACTTCCGGGATTCGGCGAAGAAGGTTTTCAATTTCACCCGAGGCCACTGACTCACCGTTGCGCTTGATGAGGTCGTGTCGCCGATCGACGAAGAAGAGCCATCCATCGGGGTCAATGTATCCCCAGTCACCGGTGTGATACCACCCATCGGTGACAGCCTCCGCAGTCGCATCGGGGCGCTGCCAGTACCCCTGCATAAGCGAGATCCCTATCTCGCCTCGAATGCAGATCTCACCATTGTGCCCCTGCGCTACTTCTGCTCCGGATTCATCACAAATCTTGAGCTCATAGCCAGGACCAACCTGTCCCACTGAAGGCCAGCGCCGCTCCCCCACGGGCGGATCGGTGACAACTCCAACCAGTGTCTCGGTCGAGCCATAGTTATTGAGTAGTGGAACAGCAAAACGCTTTTCAAAGCGTTCTTTATCTTCATCAGACAGCATCAGGAAATAATGCATCTGACGCACACAGTGGTTCTGTTCTTCTGGATCCACGGGCTGAGTAAGCATCGTCATGACAATCAGTGCCATTCCCTGGACTAAAGTCGCTCGGGTTTGACACACCGATTTCCAGAAACGATGCGCGCTGTAACGGCTAAGAAGAATCAGCGTCGCTCCAGCGGTGATGACCGGAATGAAGGCTGAGAGCTGGAAATTCACGTGACTGGCAACCATAGAAGTCGCATAGCGATCATCACGGGTCATCGCCAGTTCCCAGTTGACGTATTTTCCTGAAAATACGGCATTGGCATGGGTGATCATGACACCTTTAGGAGACGAGGTCGTCCCAGAGGTGAACATAATTTCCAGAAGACTCAGCGCTTCAAGCTGCGGATCGTAATCCAGCTGCGGTGAGCACGTCCGCCTGAGAGCAAGTAGAGAAGACTCCTCCTCACCGGCATCACTTCCCACCAAGAGCACCTGAACCCCCGAGGCCAGCACGGCCTCGTCAAGGGTCAGCGAACAGCCTCGGGTACAAATCACCGCGCGAGCGCCACTGGCATCGATCAGCCCCGCAAGTTCGAAAGAAGTTCCCTTCGTGTCCAGGGGAACGATGACCGCACCGATCTTCGCAATTGCTAAAAAGCATTCGATGAACTCGATGCTATTGGGCAGGTAGAGTGCAATGCGGTCACCGCTGCGATAGCCCAGTTTGAGGAGGGCATTCGCATATCGATTCACTTGCTCATCTGTCTGACGGTAGGAGCGTTCAACGCGCACACCAGCGCACACATCCTCAAAAATGAGGAAGCTGCGTTCTGGGGCTGCATTAACCGCATCCTCCCAGATGTCGCGCAGATTAGTGCGCGTGTGAATCTCATCCCGAATGGTCACGAATCAGTCCTCATCGGCGAACTTGATGGAACCGGAGGCCTTGAAACGCTCGATATCCGCATCTGAGAAACCGCTGCGGTGAAGGACATCTCGAGTGTCTTCACCCAATGCGGGCATTGGACGCCAGAAACCACCGGGGCGATGCGCAAAACGAGGAACCGTATTCAGGCCCTTGATCGTCTCCCCTTCGCGGTTCTCCCACTCCATGAAGTTCCCGCGCAGCTTGGTGTGTTCTTCGGCCATGAGGTCGTCAAAATCCAAGCACTTCTGAGCAGCAATCTTGTGGGCAACAAAATCTGCCTCAACATCGTCGACGTTCTGGGTGAGCAGGTACTCTTCCAGTTTTTGCTCGATCAACGAGGCCTTGGGGCCGTCAAGCCACAGCGCTGAGGTGTTCTCGGGGTATTCTTCTGTTCCCCACAGATCCCCCAGACCAATGACCTCGAGCAGGTACTTGTTCTGAGGAACTCCGTAGCAGCACAGGCCCAGGATTCCGTCTTTGGTCTTGTACTGACCGATCGCGCACAGGTTCTGATGGCGTGCGCCCGCACGCGGGTAGAGCACTCCCTTATTCATGTAGTCGATCATGTAGTAGGCGCCAACGCGCAGCATCGTTTCATACATTGCGACGTCGATCGACTCACCTTCTCCGGTGCGCTGAGCGCGGAAGACCGCAGCCAATGCAGAGGAGATCACCATGAGCGAGTTGAAGTAATCACCGGTGTAGGGAGCTGCCGTCATGGCTTCTTCAGGGGTACCGTTTTGGTACACGTAGCCCGAATAGTCCTGGACGGTCAGATCATATGCGGCAGAGTGAACACGCTTGGGATCACCAACATGGCCGAAACCGGAAACGTGCACAATGACCAGGCGGGGGTTGACCTCCCACAGGAAGTCATCGGTGATTCCTTTTCGTGCCCACACCGGGCCCTTCGAGGACTCGATGAAGATATCCGCATCCTTGACCAGCGCGCGGATAATCTCTTTTCCTTCATCCGTGAAAGGATTCATCGAGATGGAGCGCTGATTGCGTCGTTCCATCTCCTTGACGAACTCGGTATCACGCACAGAGTCACCACTGTAGGTGTTCTCAATCCAAGTGATATCGGCACCCCACTCCGACATGATTTCGCATGCGGTAGGAACGGCAATCTCCACTGCCGAGTAAACGACTTTCAGGCCATCGAGGTTGCCGTAGGACGGCTTATCAACGGGTAATGACATCAGTTACACCTCCCGCCGATCAGCGGTATTCCTTCAGAGCTGCACGGCCTGCGGTGAGGATCATCATTTCGTCAGTACCACCGCTGACGCGGTCAACGCGCAGGTCGCGGAACATGCGCTGGACGCGGTGTTCACCGGTAATACCCACGCCTGCAAGAACCTGCAGGGCATTGTCGACGACTTCAAATGCTGCGTGTGCGCAGTAATACTTCGCCATCGAGCAGTCACCACGGCCAAGCAGACCATTATCGTGCTTCCAGGCGATTTCGTAGAGCATGTTGCGCATATTGGTGAGCGCAACCTTCATGTCCGCAAACTTAAGCTGGATGAGCTGATGACGGGCAATTGCCTGTCCGCCCTGAACACGTTGGTTGGCGTAGCGCGCAGCGTCTTCGAAAGCGCAGTAAGCCTGGCCGTAGTTGGTCAGAGCAACAAGGAAACGCTCAAGATCAAAGTCGGCAACTCCGCGACGGAATCCATTTCCTTCGGTTCCGAAGAGGTCTTCTTCGCGAAGTTCGACGTTATCGAAGTAGATATCGCAGCAAGAGTCCATGCGCAGTCCCAGCTTGTGCAGGGGTTCCTTGGTAATGCCCGGCAGGGACATATCGACAAACCACTCGGTGTAGGTGTCCATGTTGTCGCTATCGCGAGCCATAACAACCAAGTAGGGCACGTACTTGGAGGAGGTAATAAAGGTCTTGTGACCGTTCAGGTAGACCTTACCGTCCTTACGGGTGTAGGTCGTGCGCATGTCATCCCACGAGGATCCTGCACTCGGCTCGGTCATTGCGTAGTTGAGCATCTGCTTACCGGTGCCCACGAAGGAAAGGATCTTTTCCTTCTGTTCCTCGGTGCCCTCACGAAGAACGGTATCCCAGCAGGGAAGCTGGTAGAGAACGTAGGTGGGGCCACCGGCGCGACCAAGGGCCTCGTAAGCGGCGGTCAGCGTCACCCAATCGGCACCCAGACCGCCGTTCTCCTCGGGAAGGAGGATCTGGTCAAAGCCGAGCTCGCAAATTGCCGAAACCCATTCCTGGGGGTATTCGGAGCGTTCATCGCATTCCTGGAAGTACTTCTCCCAGTTTCGCGACTCCATCAATTCGGTGAATCCATCGACCATCAATTGCTGGTCTTCGCTCAGTGAAAAGTCCATTTTTACTTCCTATCGTCGGTGATGTGAAATGTGTGAGTCTCTTAGATTTTGTGGTTATGGAAGAAGTCAGCTGCCCGCCGCATCGCATCCATCGTGTCATCCAGCATCCGAGAGTGATGAAGGAATGCGTGGATAACCTTCGGATAGACAACAAATTCGTTATCCACTCCCGCGATATCAAGCAGCTCATGAAGCGCCTCGGAATCGTCTTTTAGAGGATCCAAGCCTGCGGCCACGATGAAACAGGGAGGGACTTGCGAAGACAGATCATTATCCAAAATATTCACGTAGGGTTCGCGAATCTTTTCAAGATCTCCAAGGTAAGCCTTGAGATAGTACTCGTAATCGGCTTCGGTGAGACCATCCCAGGGACCACCCAGCAGTCGCATCGATCGAGAGTCACGCAACCCGTATGCTCCGTAGAAGAGCAGCATGCTCCGTGCATTCACAGCTTTGCCGTGATCACGAAGGTAGAGCAGCGCACCGAATGCCATATTTGCACCTGCACTATCTCCTGAGAAGGAGACATCCTGAGGATCAATTCCCCACTCTTGAGCGTGCTGGACAATGTAGTCAGTGGCATCGGAAATTTCTTCGATCGGCTGCGGATATTGCGCTTCCGGAGAGAGCGTATAGCCCACCGAAACGACAATGGCCCCTGTGAGCGAGGCGATCGTCCGCGTGATGCGATCATGGGTATCGACATCGCCGATCAACCAGCCGCCACCGTGGATATAAACAATCAGGGGGCGAGCAGATTTGTTGTTATCTTCTTCCGAGGCTAGGGGGACGTAGCGGCGCACCGGGATACTCCCGTGGCGCGTCGGGACCATTCGGTCTTCCGCGCTTTCCACATGCGGACCACCCTCGTTCCAGAAACGACGTTCACTGCGATAGGCCTGTCGCATCTCTTCAATACTCTGATCGGTCGAGTACGCGTCTTTTGCCAGCTCGTTTTGCTTGGCAACGACGGCGCCCATCTGCTCGCTCCACATGCTGGGAACATCAAGCTTGTGTGCCACTACGTCCTCCTTCCTCAATACGTGGTTTTCAGGCCTCGACGTTCTTCTTCGCGCGAATACGAATCACCACAACCAGGGCGATCGCACAAACCGCGGCCAGAAGGGCTGCACCGCCAAGGATCATGAAGATCTGATGGAACGCCGATTCTTGTGCGTCACCTGCGGCGTCGCGAATTGAGCCAAACCAGGTGTAGGAGAAGGTATCGGGAAGGAAGCCGATAACCGAGAGCAGGCCCGAGGCCGTACCAAAGACCGCGGGAGCAACCTTGCCTTCAGTGAGCTGCGAGGAAACAATACCGAAGACACCGTTAGCAATAAACGCCAAGAGAATCACCAATCCAGCGGTGAGGATAGCGTTCGCGCCCGAGGGCAGGACGGCGAATCCAGCGAAGAGCACTGCAACCAACAGTGACGCAACTGCAATCACGCGCGACGGTGAGCCGACCTTCTCAGCAACCCATCCGAAGAAAGGAGCCGAGACCAACGAAATACCGTAGGTACGGACTGTTGCGACCATGGTGACCACTGCGGGAGCAAGCATCATGACCTTGTTCATGTAGCCGGTGGTTTGGTTGACGCCGGTGTAGAAGAAGTAGACGAAGAACAAGGTGGCAGCTGCCAGCCAGACGACAGGGTTCGCCAAGACCTGACCGATTTGCTTCACCGAGAAACCGCCTTCGGTGGAGCCAATTTCGCCTTCAAACTTCGGGATGAAGAAGAAGGAGAGGACGGCGAGAACCATGATCAGGCCACCCAGGATTAAGAGCAGGGTACGCATGGGGATGATGTCACCACGCGATGCGAGGTGGGCAACCAGCCACGAGTTGAAGAAGCCCAGGATCAGACCCGCGAGGCCATAGAAGGCGTAAGAAAGACCGATGTTGCGTGAGTAGCCGTTTTCATCAGAGATCAGGCGCACAAGCTTGTAACGGATACCCCACCAAATGAGGATGGTTGTGACGCCCATTGCGACAAAAAGGAAGCGAATGGTGGTCAGCGAGGGGAACATTGCGTACCAGAAGGTGAGCAGTGCAGTCAGACCGAAACCGACCCACGAAAGGGTCCGAACACGAACGATATCCGCCACAATTCCGGAGGGGAGATAGCACACAAGCGCGGTCATAGCGTACGCGCTCAGAAGCGTACCCAGCGTGGTGGCAACGTTTTCGGTCGTAGCACCACCCGAGGCGATGAGGGCCTTACCCAGTGGTTCTTCGAAGACGTACTGAAGATAGGCAGGAGTGTAAATGATCGAGCTACCGATCGAGACCAAGATCAGAAGGAAGATGCGGTGACCTGCGCTCAGGTCGCTCGCTTTCCTCTCTGCAGAACCCAACATGTGAAAGACCTTTCTATCACTGAAGAATAGAGTTCATCGGACTAGGGTGAGACCGCACGTATCCTGGACTACATTCGTCCATAATTGCGGCTTGTTCGTGCAGCTTCCCGCCACTGGGGGCGGTGAATTTCTGCAGACATACATCAGTGCCAAAACACGATATGTCACAGGCAATAATCGCTGCCACGTCCTCAACGCTATCAATGGCCTCACATGAAAACGAGGGGTCTTTAGGCCCAAAGAATCAAATTTTTTCCGACGGTATTCGTCGATAATTACTGCTTTTCCAGATAACTGAGATGACACCTTGAAGGCGAAGAATATGCTGCTGCAAAGGTATAAATTTGACGTGTGGGGCGAAGGAATTCCTTCGCCCCACACGTCATAAAAGTTGTGAGTACGCGTTGTCTAACGCGCCCTCAGCGCGAGGTCACTCCTCGTCGGAGCCCTCAGATGCCTGGGCCTCGTCATCATCGCGACGACGGCGTGTGCGCGTACGGGGACGACGCTCACGGCGTTCACGACGCTCGGGGCGCTCTGAACGCTCGCGACGGCGAGGCTGTTCATCGCTGGCCTCGAGCTCGCCAGTTTCGCCATCGACGACGGCGTAAAGGCTGAGCTTGCCGCGGTCGCCGATCTCGTGGATCTCAACCTCGACCTGCTGGCCAACCTGAAGGACATCATCGACAGAGTCAATGCGCTTACCGCCGACCAGACGACGAACCTGCGAGATGTGCAGCAGGCCGTCCTTGCCGGGGGTCAGGGAAACAAAAGCACCGAAGGAGGTCGTCTTCACGACGGTTCCCACGAAGCGCTCCCCTACCTCGGGCATCTGCGGGTTGGCAATCTGGTTGACCATCGCGCGTGCTGCTTCTGCAGCCTCACCGGTCGATGCGCCGATGTAGACAGTTCCGTCGTCCTCAATGGTGAGTTCAGCGCCGGTATCTTCCTGGATCTGGTTGATCATCTTGCCCTTGGGGCCAATGACTTCACCAATCTTATCGACGGGGACCTGGACCGTGATGATGCGAGGAGCGTAGGGGCTCATCTCATCGGGGGCGTCGATTGCCTGTTCCATCAGATCAAGGATCTGCAGACGCGCATCGCGGGCCTGCGCCAGCGCGCCACGCAGCACCTGGGAGTCGATGCCATCGAGCTTGGTATCAAGCTGCAGTGCGGTGATGAACTCACGGGTACCGGCGACCTTGAAGTCCATATCGCCGAAGCCGTCTTCAGCACCGAGGATATCGGTCAGGGTCACGGCCTTCTGCTTGCCATCAACTTCACCAGTCATGAGGCCCATTGCGATGCCTGCGACGGGGGCGCGCAGCGGCACGCCAGCCTGGAGCAGCGACAGTGTCGATGCACACACGGAACCCATCGAAGAGGAACCGTTGGAGCCCATGGTCTCGGAGACCTGGCGGATTGCGTAGGGGAACTCTTCGCGCGAAGGAATCACGGGCTTGAGAGCGCGCTCTGCAAGGTCACCGTGGCCAATTTCGCGGCGCTTGGGCGAACCCACGCGACCGGTTTCGCCAGTCGAGTAAGGCGGGAAGTTGTACTGGTGCATGTAGCGCTTCGCCGTGATGGGCGAAAGGTTATCCAGCTGCTGCTCCATACGGAGCATAGCCAGGGTCGTCACGCCCAGAATCTGGGTTTCACCACGCTGGAAGAGGGCCGAACCGTGGACGCGAGGAAGAACCTCGACCTCAGCACTCAAGGAGCGGATGGTACGCAGCGAACGGCCGTCCATACGGATTTCTTCGCGCAGGGTACGGTTACGAATGGTCTGCTTCTCCAGAGAACGGAATGCAGCCTTGAGTTCCTTTTCACCCTCAGGGAACTGCTCGGACAGCGCTTCGAGCATATCGGCCTTAACCTGGTCGACTGCCTCTTCGCGGGCGAGCTTACCTTCAGTGAGAAGCGCCTTGGCGAGTTTATCGCCAACCCACTGCTCAACTGCTGCGTACTGCTCATCGGAGTAATCCAGGAAGATTGGGAATTCAGCGGTTTCCTTGGAGGCAACCGCTGCAACCTTCATCTGAGCTTCGCACAGTGCACGAATGAAGGGCTTTGCGGCCTCGAGGCCGTCAGCCACAACATCCTCAGTCGGTGCAACGGCGCCTGCCTGAATGAGATCCCATTCGTTTTCACCACCGCCGGCCTCGACCATCATGATGGCGACATCTTCAGAACCGTCTTCGGTGGTCACAATACGACCGGCGACAACGATATTGAAGACGGAGCGCTCCATCTCTGACCAGCGCGGGAATGCCACCCACTGGCCGTCAATGAGGGCCAGACGGGTACCAGCGATGGGACCAGAGAAGGGAAGACCTGCGATCTGGGTCGACATCGAGGCGGCATTAATTGCCAGGACGTCATATGCATCGTTGGGGTGTGCAGCCAGAACGGTTGCGACAACCTGAACTTCGTTGCGCAGGCCCTTCTTGAAGCCGGGGCGCAGCGGACGGTCGATTAGACGTGCTGCCAGAATTGCTTCGGTTCCGGGACGGCCTTCGCGACGGAAGAACGATCCTGGGATACGGCCGGCCGCGTAGGAACGTTCTTCAACGTCAACGGTCAGCGGGAAAAAGTCAAACTGATCCTTGGGCTGCTTGCCCGCGGTGGTCGCGGACAGAACCGCGGTTTCATCATCGAGGTAGGCCATGGCCGCACCTGCGGCCTGCTTGGCGAGGCGGCCCGTTTCAAAACGCACGACGCGCTTACCGAAACGGCCATTGTCGATGATCGCCTCTGCTGAGACGATATCTTCGCCTTCCATCATATGTGTGTTCTCCTTGAACTGATCTATTTCACACTACTTCGGCGTTCGTATCGGCCTTCGATCGAAGTCCACGGCTTTTGTCCGGCTCTTCCCACATCCGTAGGCGCCAGAGAAGCCGTAAACCACTGTCGAAAACCGCGCACGATTACGCCCTATCCAAAGTATTGAGTTATCGCATGTGCACTTCGCCCACACGTAGTGATCCGGCTCGATTCCAACGCGGAATCGAGCCGGACTAAAATCAGCGGCGCAGGCCCAGTCGTTCGATCAGCGAGCGGTAACGCTCAATGTCGATCTCGGCGAGGTAGCCAAGAAGGCGGCGACGACGACCAACCAGCAGCAGCAGACCACGACGAGAGTGGTGATCATGCTTGTGAGTCTTGAAGTGCTCGGTCAGGTCCTTGATTCGCTGGGTCAGCAGCGCAATCTGAACCTCGGGGGAGCCGGTGTCACCTTCGTGGGTGGCGTACTCGGCGATGATCTGATCCTTGACGTCCTTGCTCAGTGGCACAGGCTTCTCCTTATAACTCGTTGCACGGAGCCACAGGGCGTTCCCTGCGCATACAATCCGTGGCCGACATGACGGCTTAGGCTAGTTTAGCATCCCATCTTCAGGCTTTAGTCGTGATCTGCAGCACGAGCGTCAACCTGAAGAATGAAGCACGAAGCTCCTAACGTGCAGTTACCGCCTTGGGATCCACTCGGGTGGGCACTCCAACACCAAGAACGTAGGCACTAATTCTGAGGTCCTCATCCATTTGAGACAGCAATGCGTCCAAGGATTCAAAGGATTCCATGGGGCGTATACGGCTCACAAACATAATGGAGACATTTTCACCGTAGAGGTTCAAGTCACTACGCCCCAAGACGTGAGCTTCAACGGTCCGCACTTCACCATCAAACTGCGGGTTCGTTCCCACCGAAATGGCTGCAGGCAGGAATTCAGCTGCCCCACTCTCACCGATATGGCGCACGAGCCAACCGGCATAAACCCCATCTCCAGGAACAACACCTTCGATGTCATTGCAGAGGTTTGCGGTAGGGAAACCCAACTCGCGTCCACGCTTATACCCGTGCTCAACCGTCCCGCGGATTCGGTGAAGATGCCCCAACACGCGAGCAGCCCCTGAAACATCACCCTCTTCTAGAAGCTGACGAACCCACGATGATGACCAGCGCCGTCCTTCAGGCGCAGTGACATCGTCCACCGAGGTAACGGTAAATCCGAATTCTTCTCCAAGCGCCGAGAGGGTCTCTAGATCACCTGAATTGTTACGACCAAATCGGAAGTCCTTGCCGACAACGACTTCAGCAGCTCCCAGCGCATCAACCACATATTTTTCAACGAATTCACGGGGAGTCAAAGTGTAAACGGATTCGTCGTAGTGAATGACGAAGGTTGCATTCAACCCGGCAGCAGCCATGGCATCCAAGCGGTCACGCAAAGGCGAAATCAGCTTGAGAGGGCTATCCGGATTGTGCACCTGACGTGGATGGGGATCGAATGTACAAGCAATAGCCTGAACCTTCATCGCGCGCGCGTCGGTGACAGCAGTAGAAATCACCTTGCGATGTCCTTCGTGCATCCCATCAAAGTTGCCGATCGTGACAACTGAAGTCAATCCCTTAGGAATCTCGTCTAAGGAACGCCAAATCTCCACTGTGGTTACTTTCTAGAAAACAAGAACTGTTGCGAAACGATTGTCAATAATCTTAAGAAGCCCAAGTACTTCACCATCATTCTGACAGGCAGCAATTGGCCCATGCTCCCCGGACTGAGTTCCCGGGAAATACTCCTCAACGAAACGAACAACTTCGCTGGCCTCACGACGCGGAGCTTGCCCGTGCGAGAAAGCACCGGCCTCGGCCTCGGAAAGAAGAAGGCAAGGAAACATTTCCCGTGCGGCTTCGCTCAGGGAGGTCAGCGGAAGAGGAGCCTCTCCCCCGCTTAGCTCCGCGGCCTCGTCCAAGGACTGCAAGGTATGAGCACAGTCAATTGAGAACTCGCCAACTCGAGTGCGACGTAAAGAGATCAAATGAGCGCCGCAACCCAGCGCATGACCAAGATCACGTGCAAGGGCACGGATATAGGTTCCCGCCGAGCACTCAACGACCACATTGAGGTCAACGCAATTGACGTAAGCGCTCTTGCCCTCCAAAGCGTACTCCACCCGGTGAGAGCGAGGCTGGCCTTGTGCTTCCAAGAGAGAGATTTCTACTTCTCGAGGCTCAAGTTTGACGTCCTCACCAGCACGGACCCTTGCATAGGCGCGTTTTCCGTTGACCTTAATAGCGCTCACTGCAGAGGGGACCTGAGAAATAGTTCCGCGGAAACGAGAAAGTACAGCTTCAATCTCCTTATTACCGAGGCTCTCGCACCCTTTGGCCGACGTTACTTCACCTTCCGCGTCTTCGGTTGTCGTCTCGACGCCGAAACGCACCTGCGCTTCATATCGTTTGGAATGATCAGTAATCCACGTGAGCAATCTTGTTGCTTTGTTGATACCAAGGACAAGCACTCCCGTCGCCATTGGATCCAATGTGCCCGCATGACCAACTCGGCGTGTATGAGCTAAACGACGGGTACGCGAAACGACGTCGTGGCTGGTAATCCCTTGAGGTTTATCAACAATCAGCAGCCCCGAAACAGCATCAGCGGAGGCAGCAGTCATTAACGTTCGTCCTGCTCTTCTTCCTCTTCAGACTTGCGATAGGGGTCGGCTTCACCCGCGTACTGCGCACCCTCTGCCTGGCGAGCAACCTCTTCATCATGAGCCCGCGCAGATGCGAGCGCACTCTCAAGGGAAGCAACTGTTTCAGGAAGAGCATCAGGGATGAACTCAATACTTGGGGTAAGGCGAATTCCTAGTGCTTTACCGACCTCACTGCGAATCAAACCCTTTGCAGATTCAAAAGCACGAGCAGTCGCCGCGCGCTCTTCTTCACCACCAAGGACCGTGTAGAAAACCGAAGCATGTTGAAGGTCGCCAGTCACCCGAACATCGGTAATGGTTACGAAGCCAAGACGCGGATCTTTGATGCGTCGCCCCAAAAGGGAAGCAACAGTTTCTTGGATGCGATCTTGTACTTTACGAACTCGTGCTTCATCAGCCATGGCGTACTCCTTATGGGATCAGGCGTTAACCTGCGGTTCGCGAAACACCTCATCGTACCCCACCCGAGGCCCGCGTTCCTGGTAAGCATCAGTACCTGCATGGCCCACGTTAATGACCAAGATTGGCTCAATATCCTCTCCAGAAAAGAAATAGTCATGGAGAAGTTGCGTGTCATCCGGGTTCATAGGCCCGGTTTCCAAGCCTTGCGCGCGGAGGGCCAAAATCAGATAAGCAACTTGGATCGTGGCCGATGTATGGGCCATAAGCACGCGCATCTTCTCATTATCCGCAAGCAGCTTTTCATAGCGCTCCCCACGAGGGTGAAGCGACGGAAGATCATGATGGAAATCCATTTTGGCGCCACACACCAATACCAAAGGTGCGCCTTCAGCTTGCTCCCGGTTACCACGGGGTAAGGCGCTCAGCAGCTGTCGTTTCGCCTCTCCACCACGAACGACAGCAACACGAAGTGGCTGGCCGTTGACTCCAGTCGGTGCCCACTTTGCCAAATCGTAAGCGGCATGAATTTCTTCGTCCGTAACTGCTTCTTCGGTGAAGGTATACGCAGTGTGGGCGTCTGTAAAAAGCTCGGCAAGGAGTTCCTGTCCGTTCATCTCATGAAGAAGGCGGGGCTTGGAGTTTAAGGATTCAGAAACGTCACTCATACCCCGACTCTAACGCTGCAGCGGGCTAACTGCTCAGGAAAAGAACACGCGTCCAAAGCTGGCTGTTTTCTGGGTGGTATAGAAAGGGGGTGGGGCCTGGAACTGTTTGTGTTCCGGGCCCCACCCGTTGAGGTGTGTTGTGGCGGTGTCCTACTCTCCCACACCCTCCCAGGTGCAGTACCA